>ENA-OZST01000417-OZST01000417.1-human-gut-metagenome-genome-assembly--contig:-NODE-417-length-12824-cov-4.141750_pt1 | contig 12824 bp, 9 predicted proteins | sample MGYA00244127_ERZ653976 | MGnify/ENA primary metagenome ERZ653976 (study PRJEB26926, sample SAMN06164877) | human gut metagenome | biome: ENVO:00009003; feature: ENVO:2100002; material: ENVO:00002003...
CGTCGGCAGCGTCAGATGTGTATAAGAGACAGTCATCGGGCAGATGTCCTGTCCAACACTTCTGCGAACCCGGTTGTTTGGTTCTGGAACAGAGGTTGAAACGCCCGTCTATTCCTGTATAGTTTCCTACACATTCGGTAAAAGTAATCGGTTGTACTCTTCCCGGATTTTGCCACATCGCCTTATCACGCATATTGAGATAAGTAAGGAAAGTATTATAATACCATCCCCAATACCTATGTACATCATAGATATCGCCCGAATGTCCCAGTCCATAACCGGTATTGCCTATATACAATCTGGTATCATCCCATTTCTTGAGTTCACGACACATCTTTGTCAGGAACTCCCGATACAGATCGCCCGTTTTACCTTCATAAGGCATTTCATTGGATAAAATATAGATGACTACGGAAGGATGAGGAGTGAACGGTCCCAGATCAATCTCCTTATAGGTTCTGAGTGACAGGTCAAAGTCTGTCGGTGGTGCAGTCTTGGTTGCATGTTTGGGGCGACCATACCGACCGGCAAATATCATCATACCTTCTTCATCGCACACATCCATCCAATTCTGATCATCGGGAATACGGATGATATTTATGTTCAGGCTCTTCATAAAGCGAACATAATCACGTGCAAAGTCTTTGCTTCTTTCCAGCTGTTCGGGTATTCCCCGCTCAGGCGGATTAATGGCATTACCCCGCAGATAGATAGGTTTATCATTCAAATAAAATACACCATCCCGCATTTCAAACTTTCTGAACCCAATCCGCTTATGCAAAGTTTCAGTACCTGCCTTTACTTCCAAGTCATAAAGTGCAGGATTAACAGGACTCCATAGTTCAGGAGTCAATTGGTCTATTTTCCAGACCACCGTTGTATCCACTTTATTCTTAAAATAAAATTCTCCGGAATGGCTGCACAATATCGCCTTATTCCGGGCATGCGTAATTACAGCATCAAGGGACAAACTTTCGTTCGCCTCAGCAGACAACATTACTTCAATCCTGATATCCTTATCGGTAGTGATAGGAGTTATCTTATGAACCTTTGCCGCCAACAGAGACAACGGAAAGAATGCACATAAAGCACACAATAATCTTGTTTTCATAGTATCAATTATAATAGTAAACTTATTCTTCTCCTTTCTGATATTGGGCGGGAGTCACCCCGAACAACTCCCTGAAACGTTTTATGAAATAGCTTGGGGAGTTGAAGCCAACTTCATATGCTATCTCCGAAACAGTCTTCGTATCCATCTGTTTCAGTAGCATCTGCGCCTTCTTCAATCTGATATTCAGAATGAAGTCATTGGGTGTCTGCCCTGTGATACCCTTAATCTTCAGGAAGAGTTTGGTACGGCCGGTATTCATGGCCTGAGCAAACATATTCACGTCAAAATCCGGATTATCCAGATTTTGTTCAATACACGCTACACATTGTTCCATGAACTGATGGTCTGCGCTATTCGTTGCCAGTATATCCACATTGTTATCCATTTGTTTTGCATATTTTTTCTGTAACAGCTTTCTGCTGTTTACCAGATTGTTACAACGCATAAACAAATGTTTCACATTAAAAGGTTTAGTCACATAGTCATCTGCACCCATTTTTAACCCTTGCATTGTATATTCTTCGGCTGTCTGGGCCGTCAGTAATATCACTGGGATATGGGATGTTTCGAAATTACTCTTTATCTTCCTGCACATTTCTATACCGGACATCTTGGGCATCATGATATCGCTCAGTACAATATCGGGCTGTATTTCTTTTGTTTTATCCAGTCCTTCTTCACCATCCTGCGCTTCGCAAACGGAATATACTTTGGAGAACAGACGAACCAGTAAACCTCTGAGTTCTTCATTGTCTTCAACAATCAGGATTTTACTCTTTGTATCTTCCGATTCATTAGCAGGATTCTCATCATCCATCACATCAGTCAGTGCCTTGTCACCATACATGGTCAACTCTGAAATGCATGATGAATCGATATCGGGAGTTGCCACTTTTTGTGAATCGGCAATGTGACTATCTCCCAAAGGCAATTCAACCACAAAAGTGGTTCCCTTTCCCTCCATGCTCCGCACACTGATTTTGCCTTTATGGGCTTCAATTATACTTTTAGCAAGTGCCAATCCTATGCCCGTACCTTTCTGGTTGTCCGTGCTGTCGACCTGATAAAAACGATCGAATATCTTATCCAGACTCTTTTCGGCAATACCGATACCCGTATCTGAAATAAGAATAACCACACTATTTTCATATTCCTGTACTGATAAGGAGACTGTACCACCCAGAGATGTATATTTGAAAGCATTGGACAGCAAGTTATAAATCACCTTTTCAAGCTGTACTACATCAAACCAGACTTCCAGATTCCTATCCTTATTAAGAAATTCAAGATTAATCTGTTTACCCCGTGCATACTCTTTGAAAGACAGATAGATTTCATCCAGGAACGCATAAATATCCTGCTTGCTGTATTTGAACTTTTCGAAACCCTGTTCTTGTTTCCTGAAATCAAGAAGCTCGGTTATCAGGCGCTTCATACGTAAGGTATTCCGATGAATATTTACCAGTTTATTGTACACTAACGGCTGAATATCATTCCTTTCCATCAACATCTCCAACTGACTCACAATCAATGTGAGCGGAGTACGAAATTCATGTGAAATATTGGTAAAAAAGCGAAGTTTAGACTGGTTCAGTTCTTCTATCTGTTTCTTCTCTTTCTTCTCGTATTCAAGTGAAGCCCGCAACTTTAATTTGGAAGAATAGAAACTAACCACTATATAGACAGATACAATCACAATAATAACATAAATACAATATGCCCAGACAGATTTGTAAAAAGGTGGCTTCACCACAATATCAATTTCCTTAAAAATACTTTCCTTACCGGAATATTCCTCAGAGCTCTTTATCTTTAGCTTATACTTACCCGGATTCAGGTTGGTGTAAGTAATGCCTTTACGATAACCTGCACTCATCCAGTCTTTATCAAATCCCTCCAATTTATAGTAAATCCGGTTTCTCAGTACCGATACATAATTGGACAACGAGAAATTTATAGTGATGATGGAATGGTTATGATTCAGCGTAATTTGTGGCTGATACAAAATAGACTCAGAGAGAATATTGGAATCATCATTCGGCAATATAACCTGGTTATTCACTTCCAATGAGGTAAAGTTAAGCTGATAGGGCTTTACATAAGAATTCAATTCTTTTTCAAAGAAAGATATCATCATCTTGGGACCGGAAAGGAATATCTCATTATCGCTGGCCACAAACAATCCGTAAGGGTTCAATGCCGTCATCGGAAAACCATTCTGTTTATTATAGTTATAAAAGCGCTGGTTCTCCATATCAAAACGTGAAAAGCCCTGATTACTGGCTATCAGGAGATAGCCGGACAAAGACTCTTTTATATCAAGGATATAATCATTGATCAGGTCCGAATTGTGTGAGTTAAACGGTTTGAATGAATTGTTATCCGGCTCATATAGGAATATACCATCTCCCGAAGAACCTGCCCAGATATTACCTTTCTTATCTTCAAAAAGTACATTTATCAAATTACTGCCTATAACCCGGTTTGAACTATTAGGAACGAAATACTCATCTCGTTTCCGGGTTTCAAGATTATATTTAACCAGTCCCAATGAATAAGAGAACCATAAATTATTGTTCCTGTCAAGAAGCATATCAATGATCTGTCTGTTATTGAGTCTACTATCTTTCAGTAGCTTTGTGCACTCTCCTGTTTGAGGATCAAACAAACCTATTCCGTTATGGGTTGCCAGCAAAAGATTTCCTTTATACGGAATAACTTTGCGTACTACATCATTGATCAACGAATTCTCTTTCCCCGGAATATGCCTGTAATTGGTAAACTGATGCGTTTTCAAGTCCAATTTATCCAATCCTCCTCGTAATGTACCTACCCACAGAGTCTGGTTTTCCTCATCCAAATGCAGAGATTGTACCGTATTGGATGCAAGGGAATTCTTATTTATATCATGCTTAAACTCTGCGAAGCTTCTTGTTTTTCGATCGAGATAGTTCACTCCACCACCTTCCGTTGCAATCCAGATATTTCCTTTAGAGTCTTCTTTCATTCGTCCGGCAAAAGGAGAGGTCAGCTTTCCTTGCTGAGATTCATCGGAATAATAATAGGTATAAATCTCATAGTCCGGATTAAACAGATTAACCCCACCGTAATAAGTGCCAATCCAGAAAGTTCCTTGCTGATCCTTCATCATACAGATGATGGAAGAATTACTCAGGCTATAAGGTTTGTTATCTTCACTGTAATTGGTGAAAGTATTGGTGGTGACATCCAATTTATCCAAACCTTTAAAAGTCCCCACCCAATAGTTACCCAAGTTATCTTCGACCACACAACGGACGTAATTGCTGGAAAGTCCATTCTTATAAGGTGCATGCACATAGTTTGTTTTTCCACCGTTCCTGTCCAGTCGGAAAAGCCCGTCATCTTTGGTACCTACCCAAATATTCTTTTTGGAGTCTTCATAAATACAGGTTATATCCTTTGTTGGGAGATAATTAAGCCATTTCTTATTACGATCCAGCATGTACAAGCCATTATTCATGGTTCCTACATATAGATTCCCTTCATGGTCTTCGGTCACACAGGACATGCGTACATCCTCCAGGTGATAATAATATTCCAACTTATCTTCCGCACGGTTATAGGTGAATAAAGAGTCCTTGGTACAAGCCCACAGCCGAGAGTTACCGTAACTAATGGCCTGAATGTTATTATCGCGAATTGTATGAAAAATATTCTTCTTAATATCATATTCAACTACGGCATACTTGCAACGAATATAAATATGCCCGTCCTTATCACCACAAATCGTACCTATATTATTATTATAAAGACTATGTTTATCATTCTCAACCGGACGGAATATATAAAAATCGGTACCGTTATAACGGTTCAAACCATCTTTAGTACCTATCCAGATTATCCCGAATTCATCCTGATAAATAGATGTAACTGTTGGTTGCGAGATGCCATTTTCTACTCCGAATGTTTGAAAATGGATATCCTGTGCGAACAACAATCCGGGAATCAAAAATGAGAGCAGTAACAGCATCCGCAACACTATTATTGATAAGGGAGTCTTTTTCATCATCGTATACTTCAGTTATAAGGTTCCTTTTTTTATAGAAACAAAAATAGCGGAATCTATGTACAACCTATATAAAAATTGGACTAATCTGTGTCGTTATCGTACGAAAGCCCTCCGAATTCACCGATTCATACCCGGAACTCATCGGCTTTTCTACCGGAAATCACCCGGAAGGGCTATACAGGGATGAATAATTCGCTTACCTTTGAGCCATCAACCCATAACAATGGAATATGAATCAATAACAATAGAAATAATGGAAAAGAAACAAAACTTCCCGTCTCATGCAGGCTTATCGGGCAAAGCACTGATAGCTTCGCTCTTCATCATCTCCGGAATATTACTGTTTGCCCGTAACGTAGGTTGGATTACGTATGACTTATTTAGCATAGTGGTATCCTGGCATAGTCTTCTCATTGTATTAGGTATCTACACGATGACGCGCCGCCATTATCTGAGTGGTTCTATCCTCACCCTGATAGGCGTCTATTTCTTAGTTGGAGGATTATCGTGGTTACCGGAGAACTCACAGACCTTTGTCTGGCCTGTTGCACTGATTGTGGCAGGTATCCTGTTCTTTGTAAAATCCCGCCGTAGGGAACGCTGGATGAAAAGTCATATGAGCGGCCGTTATCAGGACTGGACTAAAAGAGGAGGTGGACATATACACATGAATATGGAAAACAATGAGCAACAATGCGAATCGGAAAACGGTTATCTGCGTTCCGACAATGCTTTTGGTTCTGTACGTCATGTCGTATTGGATGAATTGTTCAAAGGAGCCAGTATCCGGGCTTCATTCGGAGGAACCGTCATTGATCTACGCCACACGCATCTTGCACCGGGAGAAACCTATATTGATATCGACTGTACTTGTAGTGGAATAGAGTTGTACATTCCTTCAGACTGGAATGTTGTACCTCAATGTAATGCTTTTGCCGGCGGATGCGAGGATAAGCGTTGGCAAGGAGCAAATATTAATAAAGAAAGTACACTAATAATCCGTGGAAATATTTCCTTCGGTGGATTAGAGATTAAAGACTAATCCTATGAGAGCACATCCAATTATAGATTATCCTTATCGTTGGTTTCCGATGCTTGTGCTTGCATTGGTTCTGGCAATCATCCAGGCAACCCTGTTGTGGGGATATACCGGAACTGACTGGCTACCTGCCATCATCGACGGAATCACAACAATCGGATGGCTTGCGGCACTGGCATACCTGGCTTGGTTTGTAGTAGGCCAAGTATCCATTCTCCAGACAAATGTCATTACGGTTGTATCAGGAATATTGCTCTGGATTGCGGGCAGCTTCATGGTCTGCGACATTATGGTAAGAATTGCAGGAATACCTTATATCTCTTTTGCCTCTACCATACCTTTCAGACTTCTGTTCGGCATACCGACATGGATAGCCATTATATTGTGGTATCACCTGATAGTAGTGAAAGCCCCGGAAGCACAAGAAGATGAATTCATTGTACCGCAATCCGTAAAAGCAGAAAAAACGGAAGAGCAAGAGGAAACCATTGATCGCATTACTGTAAAAGACAGGGCACGAATACATATCATCAAAGTAGATGAACTGCTATATATCCAGGCGTGTGGAGATTATGCGACTTTGATCACCCCCACAGGAGAGTACATCAAAGAGCAAACCATGAAGTATTTTGAAGGACATCTGCCAAGTGACAACTTTGTGCGTATCCATCGTTCCACCATTGTAAACGTGACACAGATATCGCGGGTAGAACTATTCGGAAAAGAAACCTACCAAGTGTTATTGAAAAACGGAACTAAATTACGGGTTAGCCTGACGGGCTACCGGCTATTGAAAGAACAACTGGGAATATAAAGACCTAAACTATTCTATAAAACAAAAGCGAAGAATCCGCCCCATTGTGAATTCTTCGCTTTTGTTTAGCAGACAAGGTTATCTGATTATTTCTTCTTATCGTCTTTCTTTGGTTCATCCTTTTGGGTTTCCTGTTTATCTTCCTTTCCTTCCGGATGGATGATTCCCTTTACGGTCTCGCCAATAGGTAGTTTGTCCAGTACACCGAGGCTCGGAGCCACCGTCTTCACCAATGTATTCAGGAAGTTGCTTGTACCTCCGTTTCCACCATCGAATACAGTAATGTTTCCTAAATTCATGTGTTCGAATGCTTTCACCTGTTCTCCGGCAATTTCTTTCCATTGATCTACCATCTTATATTGGATAGCGATAGCCGGATTAGATTCTGCCGCACGTACCATAGCCTCAAAACCTTCAGCTTCAGCAAGCAATGATTTCTTCTTACCTTCAGCCTCAGCTTCCAACTTCATCTGGATGGCTCTTGCTTCAGCCTCAGCCTGTGCCAGAGTTGCTTTTGCACGAGCTTCAGCCTCACGGGTAATCTTTTCGGCAACAGCATCAGCCTGAAGAATGGCTTCTTGCTTTGCAACTTCAGCAGGTACAATCTTTTCAGCCTTCAAAGAAGATTCCACTTTACGGGCTTTAGCCTCTTCTACTTCTTTTTGAGCTATTTCGCGGGCAGCCTGTACGGCAGCTTCCGAACGTGCTTCAGCTTCACCGGCCTGTTTGTCGGCATTGGCACGCGTTACAGCCAGTTCGGCATCAGATTGTGCCACAGCTTTCTGAGCCTCATTTCGCCCGATAGCAGCTTTCTTTCCTGCTTCCGCCTGCTTAATCTCCATGTCAGAATTCAGTTCGGCAATACGGCTTTCCTTTTCCGTATTAGCCTGCTCAATCCTGATATTTTTTTCAGCTTCAGCCTTTGCCACCTGCGACTCTTTTTCAGCGTTGGCAATAGCTACCTGCGAGATTCGATCCTTATCAGCATTAGCCACAGAGATTTCCTGCAATTTTTTAGTCTCGGCAATGGCAATATCTTGGTCTTTACGTGTTTCGGCAACTTTCGTCTCACGTTCCTTTATTTGATTGGCAATCTTGATGGCACCCAGTTTCTCCTGTTCCTCAATGTTTGCCTGAGCCTCATTCAACGCCTTACTTTCAGCTTCCTTACCTAGGTTGACAATATAATTGGCAGCATCACGGATATCGCTGATGTTGATGTTCATCAGATACAAACCAAATTTGCGAAGTTCCGTATCGATGTTATCCTTTACTTTAGAAAGGAATTTATCGCGATCGGAATTCAGCTCTTCAATCGTCATATCGGCAATGACCAAACGCATCTGACCGTACACAACATCCGTTATCAGGTTCTGTTTATCATCTATTGTCAGCCCAAGCATACGCTCAGCAGCATTTTGCATTACTTCCGCATCAGTACTGATGGCAACTGTTATCGTGGTCGGTACATCCACACGGATATTCTGGGCAGACAGTGCACCGGTCAGTTTACAGTCTATCTGCATCGGTTTCATGGACAGGAATTCATATCCCTGGATTATCGGCCACACAAATGCAGCACCACCATGATACAACTTGGCTGACTTCTTATCACCGCCCGTTTTACCATATACTACCAGTACTTCGTCACTTTTACATTTCTGGTAACGGGAAAGAATACCAATGAAGGTAAGTAAGATAACCGCCACGAGTATGGCGGCCATAATCATCATTTCTTGTGTCATAAATCTATGTTTTTGAGTTTTGTTTTATTGAATATATAGAGTTCCGTCCTTATAGCCCGTAATAATAGTTTTATCACCTGTCTGATAAGTCTTATTCGTTTCAGATACTACATCTATCTCACGCATAGCTCCATCACGACTTGTCTGTACAGTAAATCTGCCATTTCCTTGCCCAAAGTAGATGGTACATTCTCGGCCTACTAATTTTTCCGTCTTTTCCGTCTTATTCACCTGCTGTAGCTGATAGGCTTTTTTATAAAGAAACCACACAGCAAAAACGAAAAACAGACCAATCAAAATGGCAATGGAATAACTCTGAATGTCAGTATTTCCAATCAGATACATGTACCATCCAAAACCGATACCGAAGTGCGTCAATCCCTTAAAAGACACCACACTACTGATGTCGGCATCCACATCTGTATCCGCATCAATGTCTCCGAAAAAAATGGAAAGAATGAACTGTATCACAAAAATACCAGTTGTGACCACGGCGATAATCAGAAATATATTACTGCTCATAGGAATTTGAATTATTGTGGTTTACAATATATTTAGATATATTATTCCAAATATACACATTTGCAGAACATACACAAAGAAACCGTTCTCTATTTAACAAAATTTTCTTGAGGAGGAAAGCAACATTACACAAAGATATTTGTTATGTTTACGGACGCTATGATGAAACATCTACACTATATATTTCTGTTTATGTGCCTCTCACTAGGAATGTCTGTCATTCTGCAAGAGGAACAGCCGGCACTTCGGATGATTACCGAAGCCTCGACAGATACTTCCGTCACCCCTACACAAACAGGATGTTTCATTTCAATGTCAGCAGATTGTTACTCAACCATTGCTCACCGCCCGTTCTTTAATGATGAAAACAATGAACGTAAAATCAACGGTATCCTCTTTCAGGAGAACTTTTATAATCAAGCTAATGCCCTTTCGAAATTACTGAAGCTTAAGATCCATCCGTCCGTGGGACAGATGCAACGTATATTCTCCACCCATTTACCGGTGGAACAAAATGCCAGCCTCTCTTTCACTCCCAGCGCTATCCGTTATTCTTACGGATATTACGTCTATGAGTTGAAGCATATTCTGATTTAAACCATCACTCTACTTGTTACTCCCCCCTTACCGGAGGTATGCTATTGGCATGTCTTGGGTCAACCTATTGTTTATTCACATCTAAATTAATGTAATTACTATGCTCGATTTATTAATAACCACCCTCGAAATGATGGGGCTTACATTCGTGATCGGCTTCTTCGTGGCTTTCATTATCAAAATGATTGCCGTTGCTGCCGACTCATTCGACTTTTACAGTTCACACCAGAAAGAACTGCTTCGCCTGCGGCGCCTGCGCAAGTTGCGCCAGAAGGTGGAGCTCATGATACGGGATATCCCTATGGAAGAAGACGGACTCTACAACGATAAACGCGAAGAGTTCAGCCGCGGAGTCAACCGTGAGCTTTCCGATTATCGTGGATATTATCATGGAGTAAGCGCCGGAGTTTCCAACGCTAACCTGATGGATTACTACTATCCCGAAGATACGCACATGATGTATCTGAAACAACAAGAAGAGATGTTATATCATAAGAAACAGTCCGGAAAATCTACCGGTAAGACCAAATAAGAAATAGTATGGAAAATATAGATTTCGCGACCCTATTCCAAGGTTTTGGAACAATGATGGAAAGTGGCTACCTACTTGCATCAGCCCGTGTGTTTTTAATCCTTTTGGGTTTGTTACTCATATATCTGGGCTGGAAAGGAGTGCTTGAGCCTATGGTAATGATTCCGATGGGGCTGGGTATGGTTGCCATCAATTGTGGAACACTTTTCATGCCGGACGGCACATTAGGCAACCTCTTTCTCGATCCGATGCTTTCGGATACGGACGACCTGATGAATACGATGCAGATAGACTTTTTGCAACCTGTCTATACACTGACGTTCAGCAACGGATTGATAGCTTGCTTTGTGTTTATGGGGATAGGCACGCTGCTGGATGTGGGCTTTCTGTTGCAGAAGCCTTTTGTCAGCCTTTTCCTGGCGCTGTGTGCGGAACTGGGGACTTTCCTGACTATACCCGTAGCTTCTGCCCTTGGACTGACATTGCAAGAAAGTGCTTCTGTAGCTATGGTAGGAGGTGCAGATGGTCCTATGGTTCTGTTCACATCACTGGCTCTGGCCAAACATTTATTTGTACCTATCACAGTAGTGGCTTATCTGTATCTGGGACTAACGTATGGCGGCTACCCATATCTGGTGAAGTTACTGGTTCCAAAACGCCTGCGTGCCATCAAGATGACTTCGAAGAAAGCACCTAAAAACTACGATGCCAAGGTGAAACTGGCATTCTCGGCTGTGCTGTGTGCAGTGTTGTGCTTCTTGTTCCCGGTGGCTTCGCCGTTGTTCTTCTCTCTCTTCCTGGGAGTTGCCGTACGTGAATCAGGCATGAAGCATATTTATGATTTCGTCAGCGGCCCGCTGCTTTATGGCTCTACATTTATGTTGGGCGTATTGCTGGGCGTGCTCTGTGATGCACATTTACTGCTCGATCCGAAAATTCTGAAATTGCTGGTATTGGGTATAGTGGCACTGTTGCTTTCGGGTATCGGTGGCATTATGGGAGGATACATCATGTACTTCATTAAGAAAGGAAATTATAATCCGGTGATCGGCATTGCAGCTGTTAGTTGTGTGCCGACTACAGCAAAGGTAGCTCAAAAGCTGGTTAGTAAGGATAATCCTGACTCGTTTATTCTGGGGGATGCCTTGGGGGCAAATATCTCCGGGGTCATCACTTCGGCTATTATTACGGGTATTTATATCACGATCATTCCATATCTTTAAGATAATTATAAAGTAAAGGTACACTGATTTAGGCGCGGAATCTGCAGATTTCGCGCCTATTATTATTATCTTTGGGTTGAGAAACATCTTATACATATGAAAAAGCCGAATTTGAACCTGAAGCGAGCGTCAGTACTGACCTCATCACTCCTGTGTAGTGCCCTCCTCATAGCCGTCCCCCTCCGAAAAGAGATGAACGAGGACTGGAAGTTTAAACAAGCCAGACTCAACAACTGGTATCCTGCCACCGTGCCCGGTGTAGTACACACCGATCTGATGGACAACAAAATTATTGAAGATCCTTTCTTCCGCCTCACCCCGGAGATGATGGAGAGGCAGAACATCGAACTTGTCTTCAAGGGACTGGATACGTATGCTGATGTGTATCTGAACGAGAAGAAGATACTGGAAGCCAATAATATGTTCCGCGAATGGAGGATCGGCATCAAGCCCCATCTGGAAGCCGGCGAGAATGTATTGAAAATCTATCTCCACTCACCCATCAAGGTGGACATTCCCAAGTGGGAAGCGCTGCCCTTTCAGTACGAAGCGGGCAACGATCAGTCCGAAAATGGCGGGGTATTCAATAAGAAAGTCAGCGTATTTGCCCGCAAGGCGGGCTATCATTACGGTTGGGACTGGGGTCCGCGACTGGTTACTTCAGGCATCTGGCGCCCGGTATACGCCGAGAAGTTCGGTAAAAGTAAAAATCCACACCGGTTTACCGCAAAACGTACTCGAGAAACAATTAAAGATCGTTTCGCTGAGTGATGAGTATTGAGTATGAAAAAAACCTCCGAAGTAAGCCAATTCTCCGGAGGGGTTCAGAACTTTCTATGGTTATCGAGTTTCTTTCAAAGCTGCATCCAAGTCTATACCTAAGGCTTTAGCTACCCCTGTACCATAAGCAGGATCCGCTTTATAGCAATTACGCACGTGGCGTTGCTTAATAAATAGTTCGGCATCACCCATGGCACGGGCAGTATTTTCGCATGTTAGTTGCTGATCCTCCGCAGTCATCAGGCGGAAAAGATCACCCGGCTGGCTGAAGTAATCGTCATCATACTCACGTTCGTTATAGTTATAAACGTCACCATGAACTTTCAAAGGCGGTTCTTTCTTTTCAGGAGAATCCTGCCATTCGCCGTAGCTGTTGGGTTCGTAACTCTTGGCACTGCCGTAGTTAC
>ENA-OZST01000422-OZST01000422.1-human-gut-metagenome-genome-assembly--contig:-NODE-422-length-12706-cov-3.040787_pt1 | contig 12706 bp, 10 predicted proteins | sample MGYA00244127_ERZ653976 | MGnify/ENA primary metagenome ERZ653976 (study PRJEB26926, sample SAMN06164877) | human gut metagenome | biome: ENVO:00009003; feature: ENVO:2100002; material: ENVO:00002003...
TCTCGTGGGCTCGGAGATGTGTATAAGAGACAGTAACATATGTTTCCACCATTGTGGCTTTTGGGGAAATATTCCGGTAATACGGAAGCGGATAAAGAAATAGAGTAAAGGAGGGAGAAAAGTCAGTCCCCAACAGTATAGGGTGGGTAAGAGGGATGTTCTTTGAAGCAGGAAGAAATTTTCGTATAATGTGCTATACGACGTTAACCCCCAGTATATTAGTAGGATTGGTGCTAATAATATGGCCAAATCCTTTTTATGCTTGTTTCTCCAAATCAGAGAGATAGAAGCAAGACCTAGTACAGCCCAAGTCAGCAGAAAAGTACAAATAAGTAATGTCTTTAATATGAAAAATGGCATGATATTGTTGTTCTGTTGCTTGCAAATGTACACACAAAAGTCCGAAAAGAATGATTTTATTCTGCATTTTTTTAAGTTTGGTGATGAAATGTTGGTAGAAAATTGTTTCCTTTGCCCCCCTAATCTGAGGGTTGCTATATAACGCTCGTTAGGTATGTAAATTACCATCTTGGGTTGTACAAATGAATAATTGTTACAGGGGTTATATATTAATTGCTTTTTGGGTTTGTTCGCTGGCGGTATATGGACAGACTGAAATGCAGGCTATAGATACTCTTCGCAACATCCGGTTACAGGAGGTGATTGTTACTGCTACTCAATCAGATGCTCCGGGAACCCGTTCTGTCATTGGGCAGGATGCTATTTGTCATATACAGGTTACTGACCTTTCTGGCTTATCTCAATTATTACCCGGCGTTCTTGTACGCAATCCGGATCTGAATGCTCCGGCTGCCTTTACCATCCGCAGTGCAACTTCTGAAAATACGACTAATGCTTTAGGGACAACCATAGAGGTGGATGGACTCCGCATGAATAATAATGCCAATATGCAGCAAATGGGACTTGAAGGTAGGGGCAGCCTTTTTAATAGCACGGTGTTATCCGGTTTCGACGTGCGTTCCTTGTCTCCATCTTCTGTGGAGTCGGTCGAGGTGATACGTGGTGTTCCTTCGGCACGTTATGGAGATGTGACCAGTGGGGTTGTTCTGGTCAAGTCGAAAGCCGGGATACAACCTCTTACCATCGGTATTCGTCTGACAGCTACGGAGAAACTTGCTTCTGTGGGGAAGGGCATTGCGATCAGTAATAATGGGGGAACTCTCTATTTAGGAGCAGATTATGCACTTTCAAATCAATCGCCTCAAGTCTTTGAAGAATCTTTTCAAAGATTTGGAATCCAAGCGGCTTATGCGAAGGATTTCCGGTCTGCTACTTTGCGTCTTAATATGCGTGGTTATTGGATGAAGGACAATGATAAAAGAGGGCAGAATACGGTGGATGGTGAATTTCGGAAATATCAGGATCAAAACATATCCTTTTCTGCTAATGGACAGTGGAAATTGAATCGTTCCTGGATTTCCAATCTTGAATATCAGCTAGGGTTTACGTATGGGAGCCAGAAGAATGAATCCAGTACATATTATTCGGGAACACAGCAAGTCACTACCTATACCGCGCAGGCAGGTGAACATGCCGGAGTGTTCCTGCCTCCCCATTATTTCTCTCAGTTATCCGTTGAAGGCAAGCCGTTGAGCGGAGATGTATCGTTGACTGCCAATCACAGAAAAACGATGGGTGAGAATATCAGTAACCATTTTCAACTGGGGCTTCATGCTGAGGTGGAAGGGAATCGTGGAAAAGGAATCAGTTTCGATCCTCTTCGTCCTCCCTTGGAAATGCTCAGAGTGCGGACAAGGTCTTATCGGGATATACCTTTATTATATAAGTATTCTGCTTTTGCTGAAAATCACTTTATTCTCCGTTATGGGAAGATGCGGACCGAAGTGCAGGCGGGGGTGCGTTTTACTCAGTTGCCGACTAAGCGTCTACAACGGAACTCTTCTGTTGATCCGCGTATCAATCTTTCCCAGATATTTATTGATAGGACGGATGATGTTTTTCTAAGTCGTTTCAGTGTACGTCTGGGGTGGGGATTGATGCATAAGATGCCTGTACTTACTTATTTGTATCCCGATAAATCGTATACGGATATGAATTGTTTTACGTACAATGATGCTGAGAATAATCAGCGTCTGACCGTCATGCATACATTTATAACTGACCGTAATTTTAACTCCGACTTGCGTTTGCCTGTTAATCAGAAGTTTGAAATAGGGGTGAATTTCCGGATAGGAGGTGTTACTGCGGATGTGGTATGGTTTAAGGAACATCTCAAAAATGGCTATTGTACCTCTCAACTTGCCGAACCTTTTTCCTATCGCCGCTATTCCCCTTTGATCAGTAAAGGAGAACAACCGGAATTGACGGATGAGGGTGTCATGAATGATGGTGAACTTCTTCCATATACTTTGAATACTACGTTTGCTACCTATTTATCACCCCAGAATGGTATAGAACAGGAAAAACAAGGTATTGAATATACCATTGGTCCGATTCATTCAAAGGCACTGCGTTCTTCATTTTACATAAGTGGCGGATATCTGGATGTATGCGAAAAGAATACGGCACTTTCTGCCTTGCATCCCCAGATAGAAGTGAATGGAAAAGCTTACCCTTATGTAGGTATTTACGAAACAGGGCCTTCTGTTGCGAATACTCAAATCTGGCAGCAATTGAATAGCCGGTTTCAGTGTGTTACTCAAATTCCCAGAATCGGTTTGATCACAAGCCTAACGCTTCAGGCGGTGTGGATGGATAAACAACAGCGGGGAATGGAGAGTCGGTTTAATAATCCTATGTACACGGATAGTAATAATCAGAAGTGCTTGAATCCGGTTTATTATATAGATGGAGAGGGAAACCAACATCCTTTCACGCCGGACATGGCGACGGATGAATGTTTTGCTGATTTAGTGATCAGGGCGAATACAACTACCGCTTTTCTGACGGACTCGTATAAACCTTATTTCTTATTGAATCTTCGGGTTACTAAAGAGATAGGACGTCATGTTTCGGTTGCTTTTTGTGCTAATAATCTGCTGCAATCCAATCCGAAACGATATCGGCAGAGTATACAGAAATATGCAGTTGTGAATCCGGATTTATATTATGGTGCGGAAATTAGTATCCGTTTTTAAAGTTGGTATTAAATTTTAGATATTGAATGAGAATGAAATATTATGTATTGTTTTTCTTCGTGTTATTCCTATGTGCTTGTACCGGGGATGAGAATCGTTCTTCATGCTCTGTGAGTGTTCAACTACTTTCTTCTACGGATGAAGTGACCTTGCCTTTCGAAGAGATGGAGGTGGTATTGACAAATAAGGATCAAGGTACGGTTTATACCTCTTCATGTTCTTCTGATGGAGTAGCTTTGTTTAATGTGGAATATGGATATTATACAGTTGCCGTACATTATCAATCTGCTTCCGGAATTATTTTCAGTGGAAGATTGGAATCTTTGTCGTTATTGCCCGAACTGGGTGAAGAAGTGATGAAAGTCCAGTTGCAACTGGCTCGTTCTAAAATAAATGCATTGGTCATTAAAGAGATTTATTATGTGGGTTGTAAAGGAGAGTTGGGAGCAGATTATCAGGCAGATCAATATGTTACACTCTATAATAACTCTGATGAGACTGTATATCTGGATGGATTGTGTCTGGCTTTGGTGGATCCGATGCCAGGTATTGTATCTCCTTGGGTGAAATATACGGATATGAAACGGATTCCCGTTGCTGATATGACTTGGCAATTTCCGGGTAGCGGTAAGGAGTATCCTTTATTGCCCGGAGCAGAAACTACCATTGCAACGAATGCTGTAGATCATACCGGAGGCGAATATCAGCATGCCAATTCAGTTGATTTATCTAAAGTTGACTGGGGATTCTGGCATGTAAGTTTGAGCAAACAGAACATAGCACCCGGTGTGAAACCATTAAATCTGCTTTTAAATCTTAACTCGACTGCATGGATGTATTCATTTCCGGTAGTTGGCCCCACATTCATGATATTTGGATTTGAAGGTATTAGTGCGGAGGAATATGTAAATAATCCATTGAACAGGGAAAACAGGCCCCAAGCTTCTAATAAGACTAAATTCTATTTGATGATTCCGAAAGAGTGGGTGATTGATTGTGCGGAGTGCGTGGAAAATGAAGCCAAGCTTGCCAATAAGCGTGTGCCTGATGAACTGAACCATGAACCTGTGTATATTCCGGAAGGAGATTATTCCGGGAAATCGTTGATACGTAAAAGTGCAGCATCAACCAACGGGCGTTTCATTTATCAGGATACGAACAATGCGGCGGAGGACTTTATCGTATCCAAACCGTCTTTGAAAAAATAAGCAAGCAACTATGCGGAGTACATTATTTATTTTATGGCTTCTGTCGGCGATTCCCATATATGCGCAGTCTGATTCATTACATATCTATTCTATGCAAGAGATTTATCAGCAGAATAATTGGCTGACAGGAGCTAATCCGGTAGGAATGTCATTCAACCGTTTCCGCTCGTTCTCTGTGGCGGAAGTGGGGTATAGGTTTGAAGATGGAAACTTTGGTAATGTCAGTTTGCCCGCTTCATCCAATAAGTATGCGGTGTTTGGTGAATCCTACCAGACTATAGGTAATGTCTCTTTATATGGAAAAATAGGATATGTGAATAACCGGAAGCAAGAGGTGAACTGGAATGGGATGACCGGTGACTGCTGGCGTGGAATAAATCTTTGTGACTCAGTGAGTGGCGATCAACGTTCGGAACAATATCAACTGTCCGGTGCATTTTCATTACCCGTTTCTTTGCGTTGGCTGATTGGTTCGAGGTTCGATTATTTAGTTGACCTGAATGCCAAGGATACAGATCCCCGGAATGAAAACCAGTGGATGGAGTGGAAAATAACTCCCGGAGTTGGTTATGAGTGTGGAAGTCACCGTTTGGGTGCTTCCATATTTTATGGCAATCGTAAAGAAACGGTGGATTATCAGAATATAGGTACTCATACGACATATCCTTTCTTTGTTTCTTATCCGTTAGGGTACTTTAAAACTTTGCCTAAAGGAGAAAATATAAAATGGTATTATTCTGCACAGGAGTTCGGAGGATTCTTACAAGAAGAGGGAGTTTATGGACGCTTCCGGCTATTTCAACAGATAGGAGGGAGCCTTGTCAGACAAAATACAGTAAGTGACCGTATACAAAACAAGAAAGAAGGTGAAACAGATGGCTGGAAACTGGATTATAAAGGTGTAGGTTCATTAGTCTCTGCGTTTAATCGACACGAATGGAGTTGTAAAGTTTTGTTTGACAAGTCGGATAGTTATGATCTTTTGCAGCTGCAGGAAGAGAACATGGGTACATGGCATTCTTCGGGGAAGGTTCTCCGTTCTACTGCCCGTATTAATGAATATGGGTTGACTTATGGTTACTATCAACTTTATAATGAGTGGAATAGTCGTTATTCTATCGTTTCGGGAATTGACTTTAAGCAGACAAAAAGTCAATTGCTTTTTTATCCGGCTGAATATTCGCAAACTGTATGCCGTTTTACTACATATTCTACATTTACTAGGAATTTCTTATTATCTAATGCCCGAATTGATTTAGCTATTGGGGCAGAGTACGGTAAAGGAGGTGGAACTATGATAGCTGAAAAACAGCTGCAATCAGGACAGAATACGCCCGCAATCAAATTATGGCAGAATATGGATCGATTGGAACAGGAGTACAATTACTTAACAGAGCCCAGATGGGCATTGCATTTATCTCTAACTTATACTTATACAGCTTCTTTTACTTGGTTTGCCCGATTGACGGCGGGATATGAAAATGCTTCTAAAAATCTTTTTAATTCAAATAAGGAAAATATTTCTGTACAAATAGGATTGTTTTTCTAAATAGATTCCGTAGTTTTGAGGCGACTAACTCAAAAACAACAAAGTTATGGAAAAGAAAGAAAATTTGGATGGCCGGAATTTAGGTTCGGGACCTGTCGGTAGATGGATTATTTACATTGACAAATGTACGGGATGTGGTGAGTGTGTGGATGCTTGCAGTTTGGGACTTCTTTACATTGAAAATGAGAAGGTTAAGATGAAAGAAGAAAGATACTGTAGTGAGTGTGAAGATTGTGCTAGTGCTTGTGCATTCAGGGCTATAACCTTTAGATAGTTATACCAAGTGAAGAGTTTCTATCTATTTCTTTTTCTGTTCTTATGCAGTGCTTGTTCTAATTCAGGTAAAAGAGAAGTTTTGGATGAAGAATTATCAAAGATGCCGATATTATCAGTTTCTTTTGATTCTTTATTATCTGAGGTCAAAAAAATGTCAGATCAGGATAGAATAGCATCTATAATTAAAATATCGTATAGAAACGAAGAAGAGATAGATGGAATACAAAAACAGAAACGACTTTTAATAGAGGTTTTACCTTTAAGTTCTGGTGGAAATAGAAAGAAAATTTTACTTCAATTAGTGACGATTTATAGTAATTTGGATAGATTTGGAGTTTCAGGTGCTTATTTAGAGGGGCTTAAATGGATAGAAATGTTAGAAGCCAATCATTCACTTTCACAGAAGGAAGAATGGCAAGTGAATGAAATGAAAGCGTTATTGCTTAACGAACGGGGGAATCAAGATGAATTTCTTCCTATTTGGTATAAATTATTAAAACAGTATCGTGAGGCTGATAGACCGGAAGATGTGGGCAAGTGCCTTCTAACTATAGCGAATCATTTTATAATGTTGGAAGATTATGAAAATGCATTACCACTATACAAGGAGGCATACCAGTTGGCATTAGAACATAAATCCATAGAATTACAACAAGTCTCTGGTATTATGTTGATAAAATATTTATGTGGAGCAGGGTATTATTCGGAATCATTGGAATATTATAACAAAATAAAACCGGAAATAGCGTTTAATCCTTCAATGCAGAATGAAGTTGTAAAAAGTTATATGGAGCTTAATAAGCCTGATAGTGCACGTATTTACTTAGCTGCAAGGTTGTTATCAGAAAGAGGTGATAAGATTGTTCTAAACTGTATGATGGCTGAAACCTATATTCCAGAAGGACAGGAAGATTCCGCTTTTGTGTTTTTGGATAGGGCTATGAAATCTTATAAAGAGAAAGCGAAGAACTATCAAAAACAAGGTAGAGAAGCCATCTTGCCTAATTGTTTTTTATCTCCTTGTTATTTGTTTGCTGATTTATTGTGGAAAAAAGGTAAGATTCAACAAGCAAGTCAATATTATATGATTGTTGAACCTTTAATGAAAGAGAGGGTTAAAACGCCCGTTCGGATGGAGCTCCAAATAAAAGCTCTTACCAATTTCAGTTCTTTCTGCCGTGAAACTAAGCAATATGAAAAAGCTCTTGATTTATTAGCTCGACGAGATTCTGTTTTGCAAACGTATTTGGAATTTAAGGCAAAGAACGATAAAAAGAATTATGCAGAGCGTTTAAAGATTCAGGAATTGAAACATGAATTAAATGAGAGTGAAGATGCCAATAGAGTAAATACACATGTGGCTGCAATCTGTATTTTTCTATTAGTAATTTCTGTAGCAGCTACATTCAAGTCCATATCTATGTACCGTAAGTTGAAGAAACAAGGTGCCGTAAATTATAGACTTCAAGGAATGATTAAGAAATGCGATGAAGGGGATGCGTCTGAATCACATTCTGTATCTATGGATCAATATGAACTTTTATTCTGGCAAGCCTTACATAAAGTTCGTGATGAACAATACTTCCTTAAAAGTGACCTTACGATAGAGACATTGGCTGATGTACTGAATACGAATCGTTCTTATTTATCGGTTAGCATCAATAGATTCTGTGATAAAGGCTTCAGTGTTTGGCTGAATAATTTCCGTATTCAGCATGCCGAACAACTGATGAGAGAAAATCCTTCAATTGCCCTTAAAGATTTGCCGGAGCAGTGTGGTTATGCAACCACTGGTACTTTTGTTCGGAACTTTAAGAGGTGTCATAACATGAGTCCAAGTGAATTTATGAATAAACTTCTTATTGAACAAACACTTCCTAAAGTAGAGAAGGCTTTTCAGTAAATTGATTATCTTTGAGCACACTAAATGATTCATAACTTAATTATCCTATATCAATGAAAACAACTATTTTATTACCAGTAATCAGTCTTTTCTTATTCCTTGCATCTTGCACGAATCCCAGTGATAAGAAGGTAAATGATCAAACTTCCGAATCCTCCGAAAGTGGTGTAACCTCTACTGATTGGCAATCTCGTTACGATAAACTTGAAGCCTCCGATTTGCCCGACAATGTGATTCAGCTGATTGGTAAAGAGTGGATGCTTGTAACGGCAGGCGATGAAAACTCTTTCAATACAATGACTGCCAGTTGGGGTGGTATGGGATACATTTGGGAACGTCCTTCTACCTTTATTTTTATACGCGATACCCGCTATACTTATCAATTCCTCCAACAGCATGAGAGTTTCACCCTCAGCTTCTTTAATGAAAAATATCGCAATGCCCTGCGTATATGCGGTACAATGTCAGGAAGGAATACGGATAAGGTGAAAGAGGCCGGACTTACTTCTCTGGAAACTCCTTCAGGATTAATGAGCTTTGAAGAAGCACGAATGATTATTGAGTGCAAAAAAATGTTTGTTCAGGAGTTGGACTATGCCAACCTGACCGAACCTTATAAATCAAAAATTATGGAAGAAGCTTATAAAAACGAACCTTCCAAACATCAAATGTTTATCTCAGAAATCGTTAATATTTGGATTAAGAAATAATATTCAACGAAATTTTGGTCAATTATTCCTTTTCATTGGTAAAAGACCAAAGTGTTTTTGGCCAATTCTTGGAATTCATAGTCTTTTCTGTATATTTGCGCCCGCATTTTCTTAAGTATCACTTATATATAATTGTCCCTATAATCAGAATTTACTAAACTAGGTAGAGTTTATGGAGAAAATAAACGCAGTAATTACAGGAGTCGGAGGATATGTACCCGATTATATCCTGACCAATGATGAGATTTCCAAAATGGTCGATACCACCGATGAATGGATTATGGGACGTATAGGCATAAAGGAAAGACGTATTTTGCATGAAGAGGGACTGGGAACTTCGTATATGGCCCGCAAGGCTGCCAAACAGTTAATGCAACGTACGAATTCTCAACCGGATGAAATTGATCTGGTGATTGTAGCTACTACCACTCCTGACTATCGTTTACCTTCTACAGCCTCCATTCTGTGTGAGCGACTGGGATTGAAACGTGCTTTTGCTTTCGATGTACAGGCGGTTTGCAGCGGTTTCCTGTATGCACTGGAGACGGGAGCAAACTTTATTCGCTCGGGAAACTACAAGAAGATTATCGTAGTAGGAGCTGAGAAAATGTCTTCAATCATAAATTATACGGATCGTGCCACTTGTCCCATTTTCGGTGATGGTGCGGCAGCCTTTATGCTGGAACCTACTACGGAAGATTTAGGTGTAATGGATTCAGTGCTGAGAACAGATGGTAAGGGACTGCCTTTCCTACATATTAAAGCAGGTGGTTCTGTATGTACTCCTTCGTATTATACGCTGGAAAATCATATGCATTACATTTATCAGGAAGGGCGTACGGTTTTCAAATATGCCGTAGCCAATATGGCTAATGCTTGTGAAGCTGTCATTGAAAGAAACCATTTAAGTAAAGACGATATTGACTGGGTAATTCCACACCAGGCCAATCAGCGCATTATCACTGCTGTAACGCAACGCTTGGAGATTCCAACCGAGAAAGTGATGGTTAATATCGAGCGTTATGGTAATACGAGTGCTGCCACACTTCCGCTTTGTATCTGGGATTTTGAAGATAAGCTAAAGAAAGGCGATAACCTCATCTTTACTGCATTTGGGGCAGGGTTTGCCTGGGGTGCTATTTATGTAAAGTGGGGATATGACGGAAAAAAGGAATAGTAGTCCGGGTTACTATTCCCTATAACTTTTCTTATTATAACAACCCGGATATACAAATAGTTTATCTCATCACTTTTTGCCAAACCTTCATTCTATTTCTTTTTTTGAGTATCATATATATTGAAGTTATTATAAAATATTATCTTTGTGGGGAATCATTGCATGACAACACATTGTTAACCATACAATAACTTAAAAAACAACCAACGTATGAATCATGAACTATCGATGAGTGCCAACCAACTGGTGGCTGCTCTTCAAAAACCGGCTTCCGAATTTACGAAAGCAGACATTATTTCTTATATCAAGGAGAACGATATTCGCATGGTGAACTTCATGTATCCCGCTGCAGACGGGCGACTGAAAACATTGAATTTTGTCATTAACGACGCTGCTTACCTTGATGCCATACTGACTTGTGGTGAGCGTGTAGACGGATCAAGCCTTTTCCCATTTATTGAAGCGGGCAGTAGCGACTTGTATGTAGTGCCGCGTTTTTGCACAGCCTTTATTGATCCTTTTGCTGAAACCACAACACTTTCCATGCTTTGCTCTTACTTCAATAAAGATGGCGAACTTCTGGAAAGCTCACCGGAATATACGTTGCGTAAAGCTTGCAAAGCCTTTACTGATGTAACCGGAATGGAATTCCAGGCTATGGGCGAATTGGAATATTATGTGATATCAGAAGATAGTGGACTGTTCCCTGCCACTGATCAACGTGGCTATCATGAATCTGCTCCTTATGCCAAGTTCAATGATTTCCGTACCGACTGTATGCTGCATATTGCAAAGGCGGGCGGACAGATCAAATACGGGCATTCCGAGGTAGGTAACTTCACGCTTGACGGTAAAATCTATGAGCAAAATGAAATTGAATTCTTACCGGTACGTGCCGACCTGGCTGCCGATCAGTTGATGATTGCGAAATGGGTTATCCGTAATCTGGCCTATCAATATGGGTATGACATTACGTTTGCTCCGAAAATTACTGCTGGAAAGGCCGGTTCAGGATTGCATATCCATATGCGTATTATGAAAGACGGTCAAAACCAGATGTTGAAAGATGGCGTACTTTCTGAAACTGCCCGTAAAGCTATTGCGGGAATGATGGAGCTTGCACCTTCCATTACAGCTTTTGGTAATACGAATCCTACTTCTTATTTCCGTTTGGTGCCGCATCAGGAAGCTCCGACAAATATTTGCTGGGGTGACCGTAACCGTTCCGTATTGGTACGTGTTCCGCTTGGATGGTCGGCAAAGACAGATATGTGTATGCTGGCTAATCCATTGGAAGCTCCCAGCCACTATGATACTACACAGAAACAAACTGTGGAAATGCGCTCTCCGGACGGTTCTGCCGATTTGTACCAACTGATAGCCGGATTGGCCGTAGCATGCCGTCATGGTTTTGAAATTGAAAATGCTTTGGAGATTGCGGAAAAGACCTATGTGAATGTGAATATTCATAAGAAGGAAAATGAGGATAAACTGAAACAATTGGCTCAACTCCCTGATAGCTGTGCCGCTTCTGCCGATTGCCTGGAAAAACAGCGTGCTACTTTCGAACAGTATCATGTATTTAGTTCTGCAATGGTCGATGGAATTATCAGTAAATTGCATTCCTATGAAGATCGTACTTTACGTAGTGAAGTACGTGACAATCAGGAGGAAATGCTGAAACTGGTTAATAAGTATTTCCATTGCGGATAAAGTAAAACTTGTATTTGTAGATAGGAGTATAGAATAGGGAGGTTCGGATGTAGAAGTCCGGATCTCCCGTTGTTTACTCAATAAATTGATTATAAAACAGGGCTTTATGACATCAAATGTGAAATCTTTAGTCTATAAGATGAATATAGTGGTTGACTGTAAAGATGCAGGAGTTTTAGCAGAGTTTTACAGTAAACTGCTGGGGTGGGAGCTGACACATCAGCGTGCGAATGGTTGGGCGGCTATCACTTCTCCATCCGGTATGGTGATGGCGTTTCAGGAGATTGAAGAGTACCAGCCACCTGTATGGCCTTGGAAAGAAGGTAAGCAGGGACAAATGCTTCATCTTGATTTCTATGTGGAAAATCTGGAGGAGGCTGTGGTTTATGCCATTCAGTTGGGAGCCCGGCAGGCAGATGAGCAGTACTTCAGGACTTCACGAACGATGTTTGATCCGGCAGGACATCCTTTCTGCCTTGATACGGAAGAGGCTGAATAAATACACAAAACAATTACTGAACCATAAAGAATACACCATGTCCGAAATTGCGAACTATTTCCTTTATAGAAATGCCGAAGGCGAAACCGGATTATCCGCTAACAGTATTGACGATCTGAATCTGGATGACCTGTTTGCCGAAATAGATTATTGTCATTCCAGCATAGGCAGACAGTACTTGTATTATCTTCTGCTATCGGATAAAACCTCCGGTATGGAAAAGCAGGAAGCACTTCTGTCTTCATTGGCAACTCATGCGGAATTGCGTACTCTTTTAAGCAATGCACTGAAGGAACTGGATAAACCGGATGCTTATTCCATCGTATCCATTCTGGAAAATGATAATACAGGGATTGGTGCCAAGGAGATGGCTCTTATTAATGTCTGCCGGTTTCTGCCTTTGCTGTTTCTGGCTCTGATGCTGCTCACTCATTCGGGAGTGTTTCTTACTTTATTTGTTTTTTCATTTGTGGCGAATGCAGTGTTGCACTATCGTAATAAGGCTGTCTCTTATACACATCTCCGAGCCCACGAGACAGGCAGAAATCTCGT
>ENA-OZST01000437-OZST01000437.1-human-gut-metagenome-genome-assembly--contig:-NODE-437-length-12438-cov-10.932730_pt1 | contig 12438 bp, 9 predicted proteins | sample MGYA00244127_ERZ653976 | MGnify/ENA primary metagenome ERZ653976 (study PRJEB26926, sample SAMN06164877) | human gut metagenome | biome: ENVO:00009003; feature: ENVO:2100002; material: ENVO:00002003...
GGGATGGAAGGCATAGATGGAGATGCTACTGTAAGGGTAGGAGTCTGTCCAGGTATGCGTCATGGTAGTGTCGTTGATGGGCAGAATCTGCACTGCCTTCTGATTGGTGGCAACTGCCCAGTCAATCATGCGCTTCAAGTCGCCGAAATCGCCTACACCGAAGCTTTTCTCGGAGCGTAGGGAGAATACGGGTACGGCTACTCCGGAACCTTTCCATGCAGGAAGATTGAAGTATACATAACGGTCGCCGACAGCCAGCGTTTCGTTGGCGGCTATCTGCGGGTCGGCCATATAACGGTTGGGATTGTTCTCCCAGGCCACGGCACGGCGCTCTTTCTTGTTGTAAAGGACGAATTTATATTCCAGCGGGAAGCTGATTTTACCGGCATCCACTTCTACCTGCCATTCGGGGAAGTCGATGTCGCTCATAAGGGCAGCTTTGTCCGGGTTCCAGTCACCCAGCGCCTTCTGGTTTCCGCAGAGTGCCAGGCAATGGTCGCTGTCTATGCAGGGGGCGTACGCCTTTATCAGCAACCCCTTTTTGTAGCTTTTCGGGGCGGCACTGCGTTCGCGATGCGCCAGCAGGGATTCTGTGAAAGCGGATGTATAAAAATACTGCTGCTCGGGCAGATTCTTCCAACAATCTTCTATGCGGTAAACTTTCTTCGGATTGTCTGCAACGTGCAGGATGCGTGGCAGGCTGTTCCACTCTGTCCGTATGGTTCTGCCATCTCGATAGATGTGGTAACTGTATTCGACGCTTCCATTACCGGGAATCTGGATATCCACTTCCGCGGTCCAGTGAATGCCGTCTACAGTGTGCAGGGGGGTGGCTTTGTCGGGCTGGTTGTTGCCAAGTTCCGGGATGGAACCCAGGACTCTGACTTCTTCACCCCAGCTGGTGCGATACTCGATATTGAATATTAGTGTCATATTATATTAGATTTAGAAGTAGCAATAGCTGCAATGATTATGCAAGTATAGAAATTATTCCTCATAATCATGCAGCTACCGTTATCTAAGTCATTTAAATTCCTATGCAAACGTTTGTGCTTGCCGTGGGATTATCCACAGCGGGAAGCTCCGCACGTCTTGCAGATGAGGCAACCTTCTTGGTAAACCAGTGTTTCGTTACCGCAGTTGGGGCATTTCTTGCCTTTGGCTTCCGTGCCGTCCTGGATGTATTTCTTCAGGGCGCGTTCCACACCGTTCTTCCAGGTGTTGATGTTTTCGCTGTCCAGTTGCAGTGAACCTACCAGCTTGATGACCTGCTCGATAGGCATGCGGTAGCGCAATACACCGGAAATCAGCTTGGCATAGTTCCAATACTCTTTGTTGAACTTCTCAGACAGACCCTCGATGGTGACTTTGTATCCGCGCTTGTTCTCGAACTGGAAGTCGTAACGCTTGTTTCCGTGCTCATCCACATTCTTGATGATGTGGCCCGACACCACATTCTTCGGCAGGATGATGCCTTCATCATCATCCAGCACACCGGTGAATATTTCGTAGGGATGATTGTCCAGCAAGCCGACGAATGCCACCCATTTCTCCTTGTTGTTCTGGAAGCGGACAACGTCTGCATCCAATATTCTGGGACGTGTTTCAACGACTGTAGGCGGTTTGCACGGGGGAAGCTCGGACTTCTTGTCGCTCTTGGTAGAGATGAGCACGCCGGAACGCGAACCGTCGCGGTAAACCGTACAGCCCTTGCAGCCGGATTTCCATGCTTCTACATACAGACGGTTCACGAGGTCTTCGTCTACGTCGTTCGGCAGGTTGATGGTTACGCTGATAGAGTGGTCCACCCATTTTTGGATACGTCCCTGCATCTTGACTTTCATCAGCCAGTCCACGTCGTTGGAGGTTGCTTTATAATAAGGTGATTTCTCTACCAGGGCATCCACTTCTTCCTGCGTGTAGCGTTTGGCGGGGTTGTATCCTTGTGCTTCCATCCAAGTCACGAACTTGGGGTGGAACACGATATATTCTTCAAAGGCATCTCCGGTTTCGTCGATGAAGTCCACATGGACGTTCGTATCGTTGGGATTCACTTTGCGGCGGCGCTTGTACACGGGCAGGAATACGGGCTCGATACCGGAGGTGGTTTGAGTCATCAGGCTGGTGGTGCCGGTCGGGGCGATGGTCAGACAGGCAATGTTGCGGCGTCCGTACTTCTTCATCTCCTCGTACATTTCCGGGTCAGCTTCACGCAGGCGGTTGATGAACGGGTTGTTCTTTTCGCGTTCTGTATCGTATACCTCGAATGCGCCGCGCTCTTTGGCCATTTCTATGGAGGAGCGATAGGCGTTGAGTGCCACCGTCTTGTGTACTTTCTCCGAGAACTCGGTTGCCTCTTCAGTACCATAACGCAATCCCAGGGCGGCAAGCATGTCGCCTTCTGCCGTGATACCTACACCGGTACGGCGGCCTTGGGCGCTTTTCTTGTAAATCTTCTGCCACAAAACGCGTTCTGTATGTTTTACGTCTTCACTTTCGGGGTCGGCATCTATCTTGCTCATGATGCGCTCTATCTTCTCCAGTTCAAGGTCGATGATATCGTCCATGATGCGTTGGGCCAAAGCTACATGCTTCTTGAATAGCTCAAAGTCAAAGTAGGCGTCCGGCTTGAACGGATTGACCACGTATGAGTAAAGGTTGATGGCGAGCAGACGGCAGGAGTCGTACGGGCACAGTGGAATTTCGCCGCATGGATTGGTGGATACGGTACGGTAGCCCAGGTCTGCATAGCAGTCGGGCACGGATTCCTTTAATATGGTATCCCAGAACAATACACCGGGTTCTGCCGATTTCCATGCATTGTGCACAATCTTTTTCCATAATGCGGATGCGTCAATGTCTTTTTGAAATGCCGGCTCTGTGGCGTCAATCGGATATTGCTGTGTATATGGTTTGCCTTCGATGGCGGCCTGCATGAAGTCGTCGGTCAGTTTTACGGAAACGTTGGCTCCGGTCACTTTGCCCTCAGTCATCTTGGCATCGATGAAGGCTTCCGAGTCGGGGTGTTTGATGGATACGCTGAGCATCAGTGCGCCGCGGCGTCCATCTTGAGCTACTTCGCGTGTAGAGTTTGAATAGCGTTCCATGAAGGGAACCAAGCCGGTGGAGGTCAGTGCCGAGTTCTTTACCGGTGAACCTTTCGGACGGATATGGGATAAGTCGTGTCCCACGCCGCCACGGCGTTTCATCAGCTGTACTTGTTCTTCGTCTATCTTGAAGATGGCACCATAAGAATCCGCTTCGCCGTCCACACCGATAACAAAGCAGTTGGACAGAGAGGCTACCTGATAGTTGTTTCCGATTCCGGTCATCGGGCTTCCTTGCGGAACAATGTACTTGAAGTGGTCGAGCAAGCCGAAAAGTTCCTCTGAACTTAATGGATTGGGGTACTTGGCCTCAATACGGGCTACCTCATTGGCTATTCGCCAATGCATGTCTTCCGGAGACTTTTCGTAAATATTTCCGAAAGAATCTTTGACTGCATATTTGTTTACCCAAACTCTGGCAGCCAACTCGTCGCCTTGGAAGTATTTTAAAGATTCTCCGTAGGCTTCGTCATAAGAATAATTTTTCTTTTCCACAATGTTGTATCTCTTAGGATTAGTTACAAATAAGTAAAGTTGTAGAAGTTGTACTTATCGTTAACAAATGCATTTGCAAAGCTATGAATGTTTTTCAACTTGGCAAAATTAAAATGAATGTTTTTATCAACCGATGTATAGTTTTCTATTGATTGCCATTAATTTATTGGTTTATAATGTTTTAATGATTTGAGTAAACGAATAAGTTTTCCAAAATGGAATTTATTAACAACTTGTTGGGCTGAAAGGTTCTCGGTTTAGTCGAACATAAGGTTACTTTTATCTGCTCGTAAAAATAATAATTGTTCATTTCTTGTTGAAAAGATGTATTTTATTCCGGATATATGATGATAAAAAAAGTGTGAACTCTTGAATGAATTGTTCGTGGATTACATTATCTTTGCAAAAAAAGAAAGAATGGAAAGCTTGAAACAAAGGAGAACAATCCGAAAATACCAGCAGAAGGATATTTCTGCTGATTTGTTAAATGATTTGCTTGAAACCTCTTTCCGGGCTTCTACAGTCGGGAACATGCAGGTTTATAGTGTGATTGTGACGCGTGATGCAGAGCGTAAAGCCAAACTGGCGCCTGCACATTTCAATCAGCCGATGGTTCGGACGGCGCCGGTAGTGCTTACTTTCTGCATAGATTTGCGCCGCTTCAGCAAGTGGTGTGAGCAACGTAAGGCTGAGCCGGGATACAACAACTTTGAGTGGTTTGTGACGGGGGCTGTCGATACCTTGCTGGTGGCACAGACTTTTTGTGTGGCTGCCGAGGAGAAGGGGTTGGGCATTTGCTATCTGGGAACTACCACTTACAACCCTCAGATGATTGTCGAAGCGTTGGAGTTACCGGAATTGGTGTTTCCCATCACGACAGTCACAGTGGGATGGCCTGCCGAACAGCCGGAACAAGTGGACCGTTTGCCGTTGGAGGCCATTGTACACGAAGAGGTTTATCATGATTATACTCCTCAGGACATTGACCGGTTGTATGCCTATAAAGAATCGCTTCCTGAGAACAAGCAGTTCATCTTGGAGAACAATAAGGAAACGCTGGCGCAGGTCTTTACAGATGTGCGTTATACGAAGAAAGACAGTGAGGCAATGTCGGAGAATCTTTGGAAGATAATGAAAAAGCAGGGATTTTGAAAATTAAGGATTAGGGATAAGGGGTTAAGCTAATGCATACTTAGCTGCATTTAATCCCTTATCCTTTATTCTTATCCTTTTTTCAGTGCGGCTTGAATCTCGTCGATTTCCGCACGGAATGATTTGTCCACCTCTTTCAGTTCTTTGATGGTTTTACATGCATGCAATACGGTGGCATGGTCTTTATGTCCAATTAGCGCACCGATTTTTGCAGTAGAGAAGTCTGTATGGTTTTTGGCTAAATACATGGCTATTTGTCGTGCTTGCACCACTTCCCGCTTTCTGGATTTTGTGTGGATGGTGGCAGTTTCCAATCCGAAGTGCTTGCATACGGTGTTGATGATTTCATCGACAGTCACTGCCTTGCTTTCGCTGTTCACTACCTTGCGGACGATACGTTGCGTCAGTTCCAGGTCTATTTCTTTATTGTATATGGTGGAATGCGCCATAATGGAAATGACGATGCCCTCCAGGTCACGTACACTGTCGCCCACGTTCTCTGCAATATAGTCAATCACTTCCTGGGGGAACTGCAGGCCGTCACGGTGTATCTTGTTGCGCAGAATGTTCTTGCGGAGTTCTACGGTAGGTTTCTCCAGCTCAGCCACCATTCCCCATTTAAAACGTGTAATCAGACGCTCTTCCATGCCCTGCAGCAATACCGGTGCACGGTCGGAAGTGAGGATGAGCTGCTTGCCGTTCTGATGCAGATGGTTGAAGATATGGAAGAATGTATTCTGCGTTTTGGTCACGCCGGCAAATTCCTGAATATCATCAATGATTAGAATATCAATGGTCTGGTAGAAGTTGATGAAGTCGTTAGTCGTATTGTTACGTACGGAATCGGTGTATTGCACTTGGAATAGGTGTGCAGATACATACAATACCCTTTTCTCCGGGTATAGTTCCTTGATTTTGGTTCCGATAGCATTGGCAAGATGGGTTTTGCCTACACCTGATGCTCCGTATAGGAACAGCGGATTGAAGATTGTTTTAGCCGGATTGAGAGCGACAGCTTCTGCAACGCTGCGCGACAGCTTGTTGCTGTAACCTTCGATGAAGGTTTCAAAGTTGTATTCTGGATTAAGGTGCGGGTCAAGTTCGGGGACGGGAATCTGCGGAATCCTTTTGTCCATCACTTGTTTTTGCGGTATGATGGTACGCTGTGTAGACTCCAGGTCGACGGTTTTCCGCGAGCTCTTGTCCACCATTACGTTATACATCAATTTAGTTCCCTCACCAATGACCTTATAGAGAGTCTTGCGCAACAAATCAACAAATTTGTCCTCCAAAAACTCATAGAAGAACTGGCTGGGCACTTGTACGACCAGCGTTTTGTCTTCATATTTTAAAGGTATGATGGGAAGAAACCATGTTTTGTATGTCTGCTCCGGAACATTGTCTCTGATGATTTCAAGACAGCGGTTCCACAGCCCGACATGATCTATTTCACTCATAACGGCTATAAATACATTTATTAATTAAGCATAACTTCTACGATTGCAAAATTGGCAATCTTATTCGAGAAAAACAAATCCTTTTTTTCTTGCGTTTTTAGGGAAAGTAATAAGCTCTTTACTTTCAGCTACTTATCGGTTACTATGAGTATACTCCTTATATAAGGTGTGTTGCATTTATCTAATACTTTGTCATATAGTGGTTTATGTAGCTTTGCGTCTCTTGTTTTCTTTCTGTGCCCAGAGCAGGAAAAAGCCCTTTTTCGCTCCTTGTATAGAGCAAATGAGGGCTTTCCTTTTAATTCCTTTATAGACTTATTATTTAGACAAAATCTATATAACGTCCATCTTTTACTTATCTTTCTTGCCGAATAGGGAGAAATGGACGTATCGTTTCGGATGCGATTTCAAGTCTTCCAATAAACTTGCTGCGTTGGCAGTGGTGGCGTTCAGATTATTATATAGAGAAGGGTCGTTTAGCAAAAGTCCGACGGTATTGTCTTTCTGGTTCAATTTGTCTGTAATCATTTTTACATTGTTCAAAGTTGCGTCTACCTTTTGCATGGCGGCAGCATAATCTATCTCCTTTAAGTTGTTGGAAATGAGTGCAAAGTTGTCTCCAATGGTATTGAGCTTGCCGGTCAGTTGTGGAATATCATCCTTCATTAGAGTTTGCAACTGGCGGCTTGTGACGGCCATACTTGCTGTTAAATCTTGTACGTTATGCAAGGTTGCAGGGATGGCGGGGTCGGCTAGTATGACATTTAAGGATGCGAGGATGGAATCCAGCTTGGGCAGCATCTTCTCTACTTGCGGCATCATGGTGGCAACTTTTTCCATCATTCCGTTGTTCAGCACGCCGGGGATTGTGTCTCCAATCTGGTATTTCTCCCGTGGGTTATTGGCAAGCAGCAGGTTCATCTTTACGCCGCCAAGCATTTCGGCTGCCAGTTCTGCCGTACTTCCTTTGGGAATGCGCAGCTCTGGGTCAACATCTATTTCGGCAACGACTTTGCCCGGTTGGGTATAGTCGTAGTACAAGTCGCGGACAATACCCACGCGGAAGCCGTCGGCAAAGACCGGGCTGGATTTTGTCAGCCCATTGACATTCTGGAATTTCACGTAGAAATAGCTGGAGGGCTTGAACATATTTATCCCTTTCAGGTAGTTGATGCCGTATACCAATATGCAAAGTGCAGCTATGCCTGCTATTCCTATTCTAACTTCTTTTGTAATATACTTCATGATGTATCTTTTGTTATTTATTTCTGTTCTTTTTAAATTCGCTGATGGCTGTGTTGACGTTTATCTTTTCTCCATTCTTGAACGCAATGATGAATGCGTCCTTGAATTTGTCCGTAATGCTACGTTTGCTGCGCAGCACCTTGTTGTAATCGGGTGATGCGCCGTACGTATATTTGTAGATTCCGCCTTCTTTATAATAATCCACGTCTTTCAGTCCTTTCAGTCTTTTGTCATTCTTGGCCAGAGGACGTGAAGAAGTGAGTATCTGTATCTTAAACACGATGCCGCTCTGTTCTGTTTGGGAAACGGCTGCATTTTCTGACCTTTGCGGGCGTTGGGCAGCTTGGTTACTCTCCGCTTGAGGTGCATTTTTCTTTTCCGGTGTCGCTGTAGCTGCGTTGCCTTCTTCTTGAACGGGCTCGGGTACATCCTCCGGAAGAATGGTATTGCTGCTTCCGTTCAACCGGATTTCCTGCTCGCGCTTATAGGTGAGGAAAGCGCGGAAGATACCGTTGGCAAGTGAGGTGGTTCCTGCTTCAGTGTTCAGGTACCGTTCCTCTTCCGGTGTGGAGATGAATCCGAGTTCCACCAGTATGCTTGGCATGGCACTGGCCTTCAATACCAGAAAACCTGCCTGGTGCACGCCCCGATCTGTACGTTTGCAGGTTTGGCGGAAATGCTTTTGTACGAGGGAGGCGAGGTGCACACTCTGTGACATGTATTTGTCTTGCATGAATTCGAAGATGATGTAGGACTCTGCCGAGTTGGGATTGAAGCCGGCATACCGCGTCTTGTAGTCGCTTTCGTAGAGGATAACGGCATTTTCGCGCTTGGCTACTTCCAGATTGGCATCCGATTTTGCCAGACCCAGTGTCCAGGTGGAGGCTCCTTTGGCCGTCCGGTTTTTGGCCAGGGCATTGGTATGTATGGAGATGAACAAATCAGCTTTGGCGTTATTGGCAATTTCAGCGCGCCGGTCCAGGGGGATGAATATGTCCCGGTCCCGCGTATAGATAACTTTTACATCAGGGCAGTTCTTCTTGATTTGTTTGCCAAGTTTGAGTGCTACATTCAGGTTGATATTCTTCTCTTTGGAAATTTTTCCCACTGCACCCGGGTCGTGTCCACCGTGTCCGGGGTCTATAACGACAACAAAGTCTTTCGCTTCAGCGCTGCCACTGCAAAAGGGGGAGATAAGCAGCCCTAAGCATATACTTATATATAATATGTATCGTCTGTATAGTTTCATATAATTGTAGCAAAGACAATGCTTCCTTTTCGCTTGGCAAATGTAGTGGAAATTTATAGAAAACTAATGGATTATGTTCAGTTTTATTGTTCTTCTTCTCATTTTTAGTGTAATTAATGTCTGTGTTTGAGTAATTAGTGGCTCAATGTATTGATAATATGCGTAACTTTGCGGCAGATAATTAAAATAGCAAATCAAGTATGCTGGTTCGTTTTATAAAGAACTGGACGTTGCCTTTGGCAATGCTTGCCGGTACTTTGGGATATTTCTTTTTTGCAGACATTCCTTTTGTGGCGCCTGCCAAACCTTATGTGAATGGGTTAGTGGCTTTCCTGACTCCGCTTTTGATTTTTTCCCAACTTCTGCTCACTTTCTGCAAGGTGGAGGTGCATGAACTGAAACCCAAATCGTGGCATGGATGGTTACTGCTGTTCCAGACGGTTTCTTGCTTGATTGTTGCGGTATTGTTGGTGTGTTGCCCTATGGAGGAGGTCTACCGGGAAGTGTTTGAAGGTGCAATGGTCTGCCTCATTTGTCCCACTGCAACCGCTGCGGCTGTCATTACCGGTAAACTGGGTGGAAGCGCATCCAGCCTGACGACCTATACGTTGTTGTCCAATCTTCTGGCAGCTGTGGCTGTTCCTTTGGTTTTCCCGTTGGTGGAGCCTCATGCTGACATTACTTTTTTTGTTGCATTCCTGAAAATTCTGAGTAAAGTCTTTCCATTGCTGCTTTGTCCTTTCTTGCTGGCATGGTTTCTGCGTGCGTTTGTGCCGAAGGTGCATCATTTTCTGTTGGGTTTCCATGATGCAGCCTTCTATTTGTGGGCGGTAGCTCTTGCCATTGTCTCAGGGCAGACGGTACGTTCATTGGTCAATAGTGATGCACCGGTATTTGTTGAACTGCTGATAGCCCTGGCGGGACTGATAACCTGCTGTATACAATTCTATTTGGGAAAGAGAATCGGCGGTCATTATGGTGAGCGCATCAGTGGAGGGCAGGCGCTGGGGCAAAAGAATACGGTGCTTGCCATCTGGATGGCATATACTTATCTTAATCCGTTATCTTCCGTCGGTCCGGGATCGTATGTGCTGTGGCAAAACATCATCAATAGTTATCAGCTGTGGAAGAAAAGGAAAAATGAGACGGAATAACTGCTGAGTATTTTACATCTTATTTGCTTTATGGACATAGAGGGTGGTTGCAACAATTATCAGTACAAATGCCATAATGAGGAATATTATCCGGATAAGACGATGTTTTGAAAATAGGTTGGCCATGCAGGCAGAAGCCACGCTGAAACGGGCTATTATAGAATCAATTGTGGCGTTTTCGAAAAAGACTGATGCAATACTCCATAGTGCAATAATGGTTAATATAGCATTGGCTGATAAACAAAGAATTTTATCAAGTGGCATTCTAAATACTTTTCTTGTTCTCATATATAGGACTCTATGTTTAACTCCTTTCATTCCTGCCTTTCGCTGAATCAGCCAAAGGATAGGGCAAAAATAAAAGAGAACTTCCTGACAGAATCAATATTGTCTTGGAATATTGTTAAATGATTGAATTTCTAAACCTATGTTTATTCTTTGCTGTCAAAACTCTGTTTGTGTCTGATGCGGCTCATGTGAATAGGGGTTATTTTCAAGTAAGACGCAATTTCTTTTAGGGGTACCATTTGTAGGATTTCTGGACATTTTTTAAGAAGTTGGAGATAGCGTTCTTCCGATGTAAATCTGAACAAATCCAAGTAACGTGAATACGACTGAAAAAATAATTGTTCGGCTGCAATGCGGGCTATTCGTTGATTTTCTTTGTTCTCTTCAAATTCTTGTAGAAGTAATTCGGAAGAACAGATGTAGATTCTACATGGGGTTATTGCTTGTATATTCAATTCAGATTTTATGTCGTATAAACAATTGGGATAATCAGAGATAAATTCATTGGCAAAAGAAAAACCTACATTATATGTTTTGTTTTCAGTTTGGTTGATGCAGGTATATTTGATTACACCGGATACAATAAACCCGAAGAAAGAACCGACTTCTCCCTCTCGGAGGATAAATTCATTTCTTTTATAATACCGTAGTTCTCCGTTTCTTAAACACAGTTCCCTAAAAGTCAGTGTCTATATTGCCCATGTATGAATTAAAATCTGTCATTTACAACACATGTTTTTCGAAAGGTACAAAATTATTATTTTATTCCTGATTTTTTGTCATTGTTGGTAAGTTGGTTGTGGATTCTCTTATTATAATACTTTAAAAATTTAACTTCACCTACGTTTTTTAAAAGCTTTTGGTTTTCAATGAAGTTTTGTCCGTATTTTAGCCAACGTTTGGTAAATCTTTTGAATTTAGTACATGGGAAATCAGAACATTGGAAACAATGTGTTATTCTTTTTTCCAAGCAACATAAATGGAATGTTTTACATTTTTCACAGCGAGAACCATTCTGTTCTGCTCCTTTGCAGGGACTTTTTTCTCTTGTGTATATGGGACAACCACCACAAAAGACACCACAAGCAGGAATACGTCCGTTATACGATTTCATTCAGCCAGCCTTTTCGCCATCCAAAAATTGGTGAGATAAAGTTGGTTGGCTTTGCGTTTCTGTTCCACTTCTACTATATAGCCTCTTTTCTCAAAGAATGGACGGGCTGTCAGGCTTACTTCTGATGTAATTCGCATGATTCCTCTTGCGGTTGCATACCGTTCTATCTCATTTAGAAGTATGGTAGCAATGCCTTTACCTTGAAAATCTTTATGAATAAACATAGAATGCAAATATCCTTGGTGGGTAATGGATGAAAAGCCGACAATCTGTGACTGTTGATTGGTTGCCACAATAAAATAATGTGTCTTAATCATGTCTTTTATGTGGGAGAGGTCGTTTCCGCACGATGCCCAATCTGCCACTTCTGCTTCTGAATAGTCACGTTTGTTTATATGGAGGACTGTCTCTTGAAACAAACTCATAAGTTCAAGGGCATCAGACTGTTGGGCAATTCTAATTGTAAAATCTGTATTCATGTTTTTAAGTGCTAAAATGTATGCTTTTAGATGTTCCATGTTCTAACAGAAAGTCTTTCAATGTATTTATTGCGGATGCAAAGTTACTACAAAAAAGTGAAATGCGGAAAGATATAGTGATAGAATTGAGTTACAAGGGTTTTGGTTGAAGTGGCGATAATCCGTGAAGCCATTACAATCCCTGCCGAAGCCAAATCCTGACGCCGCTACGTTACTTGTTCGTAACCATGCCCGAAAATGCGACAAACGGGTACGAATAGCGAAACAAGGCTCTAAGGAATAGTGAGTTATCCATAACTCATGCGAAAAATCAGGTTACGGAAAAAGATTGCGCCGTTCCTCCCCGTTTTGCGTACCAACACCGGACTCTTCACCAACTAATTTTGAAACCCAAAAATTAAGGACAATGAAGAGTACATTTTCAGTAATCTACTACCTCAAGCGTCAGGTAGTGAAAAAGGACGGGACAGTTCCCGTCATGGGACGCATCACGGTGGACGGCAGCCAGACACAGTTCAGCTGCAAACTGACTGTCGATCCGAAACTGTGGGACACCAAAGGTGGACGTGTCACGGGCAGAAGCACGGCGGCACTCGAAACGAACCGTATGCTTGACAAGATGCGGGTACGCATCAACAGGCATTATCAGGAAATCATGGAGCGTGACAACTTCGTCACGGCGGAGAAGGTGAAGAACG
>ENA-OZST01000441-OZST01000441.1-human-gut-metagenome-genome-assembly--contig:-NODE-441-length-12388-cov-5.428606_pt1 | contig 12388 bp, 11 predicted proteins | sample MGYA00244127_ERZ653976 | MGnify/ENA primary metagenome ERZ653976 (study PRJEB26926, sample SAMN06164877) | human gut metagenome | biome: ENVO:00009003; feature: ENVO:2100002; material: ENVO:00002003...
CGAGATTTCTGCCTGTCTCGTGGGCTCGGAGATGTGTATAAGAGACAGGTGTGCCTGAGATTGAATGCCATGTACATGACACTGCACAGATGATGGCTGATTCAGGTGTTGAAGCAAACTGTGCTGTAGTTGTGGCAAGGTTTGTGGCAAGACCTGCATTCTGCATACCAACCTCGATAGAGATGGTTCTCTTCTTGGCTGTGTTCATGCCTACCAGCTTTCCTGCACCGTATCCGAGCAGATATCCAAGTCCGTTATGTAACAGAACTGCCGCAAAAATTACTACTCCTGATGTAAAGAACTTTGAGCCCTGTGATGATACAACACCACCTACAACGAATGCCAGGCCAAGCACCGCAATACCCGGCATGACCTTCTGAGCCTCGGCAAATGCCTTTTTCTTTCCAAGCAGGTAGTTGAGTAAAAATCCAACCGCTACAGGAAAGATTACAGTCTCAATGATTGACACAAACATCGGAAGCGCCTTGATTGAGACATGTGTTCCGCTTGCAAGCAATGATACCAGAAGCGGTGTCATAAATGGTGAGAGCAATGTGGAAACTGTTGTCATTCCAACTGAGAATGCCACATCACCACCGCAGAGGTATGACATAATGTTTGAAGAAACACCACCAGGACAGCAGCCTACAAGGATAAGTCCAAGTGCGATTCCGTCAGGCAGATTCAATGCCTTTGAGATACCAAATGCGAGAAACGGCATGATAAGATACTGTGCGATTGCACCTACACATATATCAAATGGTCTCTGTGCAAGTATCTTGAAATCCTGTGTCGTAAGTGTAAGTCCCATACTAAACATGATGATTCCGATAATGATTGACTGACATGTGAACTTGTTGGATACCGGATCCACAAACAGCATCTGATTTACCCAGGCCATCAGATTCGGAACCAGAAATGTGACTACGGCGATTGCTATGACAACTATCGATGTGTAGTCTGATAAAAATTTACTTACTTTTTGTAATGCTTTCATTGTAAGCCTCCTTAACATTTTTCTGCTCACTAAAACTCTTTTATGGAATTAAAAAATCCCTTTCCAGATTGACATAATCTGAAAAGGGACGAAATAATCCGCGTTACCACCCTGATTCCACAGTGTATTACTGTGACACTCTGCATACCAGCATATGCTTTCCATATAACGGTGGACACCGGCGAGGTTTACAGACACACTTAATGCTTTCAGCCCGCTTCTTAGAGAGGATATTCCAATCTGATCATTGCCTGTTCGCACCGCCCACAGGCTCTCTGAAAATAAATACAAATCGGACCTTGTTCTCATCAACGAATTTTGGTGAACATATTTATTTAAATCATGTTTTGTATTATAGCCCTCTGACACTATATGTCAAGAGAATGATACAAATTTGTACTATAACATTTATTTATAGCTTTTATTCATGCGCTTTATTCTTATTATTTATTCGTAATCTTTGTTGTTATACTCATCATTCCATGACTGCTGTTGTGATGTACCGTAGGAATTTTGAGCATCCCCGCCCTGTGCTGTGCCATACGGATTCTGACCATACTGCTGGTTTGCTCCGTTTCCGTACATGTTCTGGCCGTACTGCTGATTTGTGCCATTTCCGTACATGTTCTGGCCATACTGCTGATTTGCCCCGTTTCCGTACATGTTCTGGCCGTACTGCTGATTTGTGCCATTTCCGTACATGTTCTGACCGTACTGCTGATTTGCTCCGTTTCCGTACATGTTCTGACCATACTGCTGACCATATCCGTTTGAACCGTATGGATTATAGTAGTTATTATTACTATTGTATCCAGCTCCCACATAAACAATGTTTTTGTTGAAGGCAATAATACAGACAAAAATCACATTGAGGAATATAAGTCCGCAGGCAAATCCGGCTCCCTTGCCAAACGCATGTGACAGTCCGACACAGCAGAGGATACTCATAACCAATGCCACAATCATTGCTGCAATAATCAGGATAACCGCAAATATCAGCATGCCCATGTGAGCTCCGATGCGGCTTCCTGCATATCCATAGGTAGAATCATAATACGACCCCATATAACTGGATGTCATAACAGAAAGTCCTGATGCAATAATCTCATACATCAATATAATACATCCCACTATAATTCCGATAGTAGCCACAAGATATCCCCAGAACAGCTTCTTTTTCCCTGCAATCTTAAATCTGACGTATGAGCTGTAAAACGGTACAATGGCCGCCCAGCCGTGCTCTCCTGCCTTTGCATACATAATCCATGATGCAACAATTGTCAGTGCCATAACTGCCAGATTGATAAACGACTTAAAGCCGTCAATCATACTCATAATAGTATAATATGTGCTCATTTTTTCTCCCTTTCATAACCAAAGTTTGTTTGTTATTCAAAGTATACATCACCACAGGTTAGAGTGCAATAATTAAAAAGCTTTTCATACTTTTCATACACCGCTTTTTGCACCCTTGACAAACCCCTTCTTAAACAGCTATAATATCGTCAATTGAAGCACAATTACATTTCAACAGGCTTTGATGGGAACAAGTACATTTCTGCAATACTTACAGAGAGCTGCCGGCAGGTGAGAGGCGCAAGGAAACAGATCTGGAATACATCCCGGAGCTTTGCACCGAACGTCATACCGGATTGTTAAATATCTCCGGTTCGATTAATAAGCCGCAACGTATTGGCACACGTTATAGTGCCGGAGTGTTAGCAGAATCGGCTATTTTCACTATATAATATATGTCGAATAATGTGTGACAACTCACGGAGGCATTCCTGTGCGAGCAGGATGCAAATTAAGGTGGTAACGCGAGAAATCCCCCTCGTCCTTAAATGGATGAGGGGGATATTTTATTTTTCAGAATACAGATTCAACTTATCAGGAGGAAAATCATGACAATTTATGACGAATTAGTTGCCCGCGGTCTTATCGCGCAGGTAACAGACGAAAAAGAAATCAAAGAGCTTATAAACAACGGAAAGGCTACCTTCTACATCGGCTTTGATCCTACAGCAGACAGCCTTCACGTTGGACATTTCATGGCTCTTTGCCTTATGAAGAGACTTCAGATGGCCGGAAACAAGCCTATCGTGCTTATCGGTGGAGGTACAGCACAGATTGGAGATCCATCAGGACGTACAGATATGCGCCAGATGATGACAACAGAGACTATCAACCACAACGTAGAGTGCTTCAAGAAACAGATGAGCCGCTTCATCGACTTTGGCGAGGGCAAGGCTATCATGGTAAACAACGCTGACTGGCTGATGGACTTAAACTACGTTGACGTGCTCCGCGAGGTTGGTGCTCATTTCTCAGTAAACCGTATGCTTACAGCTGAGTGCTACAAGCAGCGTATGGAAAAGGGTCTTTCCTTCCTTGAGTTTAACTACATGATCATGCAGAGCTACGATTTCTACACACTTTTCCAGAAATACGGCTGCAACATGGAGTTCGGTGGAGATGACCAGTGGAGCAACATGCTCGGTGGAACAGAGCTCATCAGACGTAAGCTTGGAAAAGACGCATACGCTATGACAATCAATCTGCTCCTAAACTCTGAGGGCAAGAAGATGGGCAAGACACAATCAGGTGCAGTATGGCTTGATCCTAACAAGACAACACCTTTCGAGTTCTTCCAGTACTGGAGAAACGTTTCTGATGCCGATGTTCTTAAATGTATCAGAATGCTCACCTTCCTTCCTCTCGAGGAAATTGACAAGATGGAAAGCTGGGAGGGCGCACAACTCAATGAAGCTAAGGAAATCCTGGCATTCGAGCTTACAAAGCTTGTTCATGGTGAAGAGGAAGCCGCAAAGGCTAAAGAGGCAAGCCATGCACTTTTCGCAGGCGGAGCCAACAATGCAAATATGCCTACAGTTACCGTTACAGCAGAGGACTTCCCTGACGGAGAGCTTGATATCATCTCTGTTCTCGTAAAAGCAGGACTTTGCGATTCAAGAGGAGACGGCCGCAGAAATATCCAGCAGGGCGGTGTTTCCGTTGCAGATGAGAAAGTAACTGATATCTCTACAAAATACACTCTCGACGATTTCAAGGGCGAGGGTCTCATTATCAGACGTGGTAAAAAGAAATTTGCCAAGGTTGTAGCTGAATAGACAGAGAATCCCCGGTAGTTACTACCGGGGATTTTTACTTTCAGCCATATTTTATTTTGGAAATACATTTGCAGGAAATTCATATGGCACAAATTTACTGCTACATGTAACTGTATACTCTGTTTCTCCCGAAACCGTTTTTTGTTCTGTGCCAACACCCTCTCCACAAATCCAGTATGAACCATCATTTTTATTCTTTATCATAATATTCCCCACACTAAATTAGCATAGTGTACAATAGCCATAGGTTGATAGCAGGAAGACCTTGGGTAGCTGTAATCCCTAAAACTTCTAAAACAGCACCCCAATCCAGCCCAAAAGCTGGAAAAATTCTTGAAAAAAGTAGCTGAAACCGCTGAAATCCCCAAAACAGCACCCAAAACTCAGCCCAAAATCCGAAAAAGAGCAGGAAAAAGTAGCTGAAATCCATTAAAATCATAAAACAGCTCCAAACTATAGTCGGTTTCTATATTTATATGATGCTATCAAACAAATGGAGACCATAATCTCCACTTTTGAAGATAAATGACAGTTTTCATTTATCATATTCCCCACAAAAACAATTGAATTACTGTTAGAATCACATACATGGCATCACATGATGCAAAGAGTTAGGAGGAAAATAAAATAAGTTCAATAGATAATAGAATCCAATGGTTGGAAGGTGAGATATTAGAGATTCAGGAAAGACTGGAGACAATCACTGAGGAAGGAACAATTTATCCTACACAAAAAGACGGAAATGTTAAATGGTATGTTTGGAAAAATGGCAGAAGAGAGTATTTATCAAAGAAAAATGATAAAGAAATCAGAAATCTTGTCAATAAAAAATATCTGGAGCTTTATCTGAAGGACACAATAAATGAACTCAGACTACTCGAGACAAACAGGAAGGCCCGGAAAAAATATAAAACGGATTATGCCCAGAAAATGTTGAAGCAAAAACATTATAGAAGTATACTTTTACCAGTTGATAAGAAGGAAAATGAAGAGACAAATGAAAAGACACAGGTTCCTAACCCTGAAGCTCTCAAGTTTTATACTAAAATGGGAATTATAGTGCGGTCAAAATCAGAAGTAATTATTGCGACAGCCTTGTATGATAATAATATAAAGTTTGAGTACGAGAAGGCGATTAAAATCTCAGATGTTATTTATTATCCCGATTTTACGGTTGAGAAGAAAAATGGCGACATAATTTTGTGGGAGCATCTTGGATTGATAGACAATCCTGATTATCGAAATAAAGCTTATCGAAAGATATTGAAATATAACGAAAATGGATATTATCAGGGAAAAAATCTTATATTGACATATGAAACAGCGGAAAGTCCATTGGACCCACTGGATGTAGAACATGAAATAGAAAAAATGTGCAGGTGATAAAATGCTCAAAAAATTACGAAGAAAATTTATAGCCATAGCAATGTTATCAGTTTCAATTGTTCTCATTGCAATTGTAGGCACGATAAACATTGCAAATTATATAAGTACGAATGAAGCACTGGATGCGCGCCTTAAGCTGATTGCCGGAAACGGAGAATATAAATTTATAATCGTATTGTAGATTATAGGGTGCAACGTAAGGATATATAGGACGTAACATAAGGACATATAGGAAGTAACGTAAGGATATATAAGACATAACATAAGGATATATAGGATGCAACATAAGAATATATAGGAGCAACGTAAGGAAACATAAGGCACAATATTTGTAGGAGCACTTATCAATTTAGATGATGCAAATGCAAAGAAAAATTTTTTACATGCATTTTACACACTAATGATTTTGCATTTTACATTTCCCCATTACTATATCAGTTGTAACAAACAAAGAAATAAATTCAAGAAAGTAATGAAAGAGGAAATTAAAATGAAAAATCGTATGAAAAAACTTTTAGTTTTAGCAACTGCTGCAACAATGATGACAGCAGCATTTACAGGATGTGGCTCAAGCTCAGACGGAGCAGACAACAATGCAGATACAAGCGCAGATAAGAGTGCAGATGAAGGCACATCAAATGAGAACTTAAGCGGTTCACTTTCACTTGCAGGAAGTACTTCAATGGAGAAGCTTTGTGAGGCGCTCAAGGAGTCATTCATGGAGAAAAACCCTGGAGTAACAGTAACAGTTGAGTATACAGGCTCTGGTTCAGGAATCGAGTCAGTAACAGCAGGAAGCGTAGATATCGGAGATTCATCGAGAGCACTTACAGATGATGAGAAAGCAAACGGCGTTGAGGAAAACATCGTAGCAATCGACGGAATCGCAGTAATCACAGACAAGGACAACTCAGTAACAGAGCTTACATCAGATGACTTAAAGAAAATCTACACAGGTGAGATTTCAAACTGGAAAGACCTTGGTGGAAAAGATGAGGCAATCGTAGCAATCGGCCGTGAGGCAGCTTCTGGTACAAGAGGAGCCTTCGAGGAGCTTCTTGATGTAAAGGATCAGTGCAAATATGCACAGGAGCTTGACTCAACAGGAGCAGTTCTTGCAAAGGTAGGCTCAACACCGGGAGCAATCGGATATGTTTCACTTGACGTGCTTGATGATACAGTAACAGCAATGAAAATTGATGGAGTAGAGGCAACAGAGGAAAACATTGTAGCAGGCAAATACCTCCTTTCTCGTCCATTCGTAATGGCTACAAAGGGCAAGATTGACGAGCAGAACGATATTGTTAAAGCTTGGTTTGACTATGTAAACTCAGATGAGGGACAGGCAGTTATCAAGAAGGTAGGCCTTATCCTCCCTCAGTAGAAATTATCGGGCATATTAATGATACGAAATACAGACATCGATGCGAGACATCACTAGTAAGTATAAGTATAAAAATAATACAAAATACAGACATCGATACGAGACATCGCTAGTAAGTATAAGTAAAAAATAATACAAAATACAGACATCGATATTAGACATCAGTATTAATACATATCGATAAGATACAGGGTTTCCTCAGGAAATGGCAGGTTTCCTGGGGAACTTTTTGAAACAAGGAGTATCAAATGAAACATAAATCCATAGTAGAGAATGTTGCCAAAATAATATTCACGGTATGTGCGGTTGTGGCAATATTCGCAGTATTATCAATAACAATTTATATGTTCCTTAAAGGCGCACCGGCATTTTTCAAGGTTGGAGTGTTAAATCTCTTATTCGGAACAAAATGGGCGCCGACAGCGGCAGACCCAAGCTACGGAATATTGTACATAATCCTCACATCCATCATAGGAACAGCAGTATCTATACTCATAGGAGTACCGATTGCTCTTCTTACGGCAGTATTTCTCACTGAGGTGTCAAACAAAAAGCTCTCAGCGGTAGTGCAGCCGGCAGTAGAGCTGCTTGCAGCCATTCCATCAGTAATCTATGGACTTTTGGGACTTATGATACTTAATCCGGTATTATACAAGCTGGAGAAACATGTTTTTGCAAACTCAGCAACACATCAGTTTACCGGCGGATCAAATCTGTTTGCAGCAATCATAGTGCTTGCAATCATGATTCTTCCTACGGTAATCAACATGAGCGTATCATCAATACAGGCAGTACCGCAGCAGATGAGAGCGGCATCCCTTGCTCTTGGAGCAACAAAGATACAGACAATATTTAAAGTGACGGTTCCTGCAGCAAAATCAGGAATCATGACAGGAATTGTGCTCGGAATAGGTCGTGCGCTCGGAGAAGCGATGGCTATCAACATGGTAGCCGGTGGAACGGTAAGCTTTCCACTTCCGTTCAACTCAGTGCGTTTCCTTACCACACAGCTAGTCAGCGAGATGGGATACGCCAGCGGACTTCACAGACAGGTGCTTTTCTCAGTAGGTCTTGTGCTTTTTGTGTTTATCATGATAATCAACCTCACCCTTATGAAACTCAAAAAGAAAGGAGCTGTGGAAAATGACTAGTATAAATGGAAAACGCCGCAGAATAGGCGATGATGTAGTATATTTTTTCATATATCTGTGTGCAGCATTATCGGTAGTGCTGCTTGCGGGAATCATCATATATGTATTTGTTAGGGGAATCGGCCAGGTAAACTGGCAGTTTCTGACCAGTGAGACATCTGTATTAAGAGGCACCGTCGGAATAGCGGGCAATCTGCTCAATACACTTTACATCATAATTATCACCATGCTCATAGCAACTCCTGTCGGAGTGGGAGCAGCCGTGTACTTGAATGAGTATGCAAAGCCGGGTAAGCTCGTATCCACAATAGAGTTTGCCACAGAGACACTTGCAGGAATACCGTCAATCATCTTTGGCCTCTTCGGAATGATGTTCTTTGGACAGACAATAGGCTTTGGCTACAGTATCCTGACAGGTTCACTGACACTGACGCTCATGGTTCTGCCTCTCATCACAAGAAATACACAGGAGGCGCTTAAAACTGTACCGGACAGCTACAGACACGGAGCAGTCGGACTTGGAGCCGGAAAATGGCACACCATCCGCACCATCCTGTTGCCATCAGCCATGCCGGGAATCATCACAGGTGTTATCCTTGCAATCGGCCGAATAGTAGGTGAGTCAGCAGCACTTCTCTTTACGGCAGGAAGTGCGGGAATGCTTCCAAAGGTTGCCAGCGGTTATTTCTCAAAGATAATGCAGTCAGGTGGAACACTTACCATCAAGCTCTACCTTGCAGCGACAAGTGAAGGAAAATTTGACCAGGCATTTGGAATTGCGGTTGTGCTTCTCGTAATTGTATTCTTAATCAACATCCTGACAAAGGTGCTGGCAAAGAAATTCCAGGCGAAGTAAACAAATCAACCGGCTATTATAATGATATGAGGCTCAAAAGGTATTTTACCCCTTTAATCATAATAATAAATTAACGAATATTGTAAATAACCAATATAATAAACTAACTAAGAAAAGAAGCTTCGATTTGATATCAGTAAATCGGAGCTTCTTTTGAGTTTCATTAAGATTATTTCTTAAACAAATCTTAATGTGTTACATAATTGGATTTTAATGTTACAATTGATACAATAAGAACAACATAAAACTTCCGGAGGCAATTATGTATAAAGTATTAGTATGTGATGATGAGAAAGACATTGTATCAGCAATCAGCATTTATTTAACCAGCGATGGCTACGAGGTAATCCCGGCGCGAAATGGGCTGGAGGCGCTCGACATAGTAAAGCACAATGATGTGCATCTTGTCCTGATGGATATCATGATGCCTGTCATGGACGGCATAGAGGCGATGGTGGAAATCAGAAAAATCTCTAATGTGCCGGTCATACTGCTCACTGCCAAAAGTGAGGACACTGACAAGGTACTCGGGCTCACGGTCGGAGCAGACGACTATGTGACGAAACCATTTAACCCGGTAGAGCTGCAGGCGAGGGTGAAGTCGCAAATCAGGAGATACATGCTTCTCGGCGCGGGCAATACAAGCGTAGGAAAGCTGGTAATCGGCGGCATTGAGCTGGATGATAAATCAAAGACAGTGACAGTTGATGGCGAGGCAGCAAATCTTACACGTACAGAGTACGATATTTTGAAGCTTCTCATGGAGCATCCGGGCGAGGTGTATTCGCCGAATCAGATATATGCAAAGGTCTGGAAGGATGAGCCGTATGGGACAGAAAACACGGTGGCGGTACATATCCGTCATCTCAGAGAAAAGGTTGAGATAAATCCGGCTGAGCCAAGGTACTTAAAGGTCATCTGGGGTCGCGGATACAAAATTGACGCTGAATAGGTGCATGCTTGATAAAGTTTGTCAGGTGAAGCACTATAAAATGGAAGGTGAATGATATGAAAAAAATATCAAGAAATCTGTGGCTTAAGCTGGCGGCATTTATAGTATGCTCGGTCATGGCGGCAGGGCTTGTTGTAACAACGTTAGTTGCAGTGTATACAAACAATTATGAAAGTACAGCACAGCTAAGGGATGAAATTCATGCGAATATTGCAGGAGCCTATAGCAGACAGATGGTGTACAATTATGAATCCGGTGATGACAATGCATTTTCGCAGATGATGGACGATACAAATCTGCAGGCCGCAGTGGTAAAGAGCAATGAAACATCAGAGGACAAGGTAGATGTAAAATCTGATGCAGCAAAGGTGTATTCAAGTGTGGATGAAATATCAAATCCGGATTATATTTTTAGCTACAAGGCAAAGAACTTAAAGTGGAACAGGCTATCATATCTGTGGGATGCAATGAGCGGCAGCTATGAAGAGTCAGACGATGCATCAAACAATATGAACAGTGAGAGAATCAGCTCAATCATGTATTCCAAGACAAATGGGCTCTTTTATCTGTGCCTGAATGATGGTACCGCTTATGTCATTCCAAAGGTGAGGGTGATGACAGGCTCTAACGATAACAGCTCGCTTGGCTTATATAAGGCAGTTGAGAAAACCGATGAGAATGGAAATAATTACTTTGCCTACGAGGAGATGTTTACAGGCCAGTCACTCGATATTACAGGCTTTGCCGAGTGGAAAAATGTAAAGTGCTATGATGAAAAAGGAAATCATATAAAGTGTGGCATGAATCTGAGTGATGACGGCGATTCGCGCTTTGATAGTGACGGCTCTTACTACGATTATGATGAGGATATTTATTATGACAGCTACGAAATCATAAAAGTGGTGGAGCAGGTGAATGAGAGCTATGAGCTTTTACCGGATACCTTTAATATATCGGATACCGGAATTGTGTACTATCCATACACCCAAACGGAAGATAAGCCTGAGTACTATTATGTGTATGCAAAGCTGCCTGAGCAGCTTCAGGAAAAGGGCGATTACTTCAATCAGGCAGACAGCTTACTTGACGTCATGGAATTTACAGAGGCTCATTTAAGTGTATTGTTTGTCATACTTATACTTGGTTTTGTGATTACAGCGGGGTATCTGCTGACAGTTGCCGGAAAACGTGAGGATTCGGAAGAAATTAAATTACGATTATATGACAGGCTGCCGTATGAGGTGATGCTTGGAGTGACAATGCTGGCAGACTTTATGGTATTTCCGGCGGGCTTTTTACTTATAAAGCAGCTTCCGGTGGTGGCACTCATTTGTCTGGCGGCAACCATGGTTTCGCTTGAAGCAATCCTATCAACATACGTAAGAATCAGGGCACATGAGTTCTGGAAGCATACATTGTGCTACTATGTTGTGAGATTTTTCTTAAAGCCTGTCAAAAAGCTATGCAGGATGGTATTTGCCCCAATCAGATACGGCTTTTCATGGATAGAAAGAAATGTACCGCTGTTTTTGATCAGTATGCTGGCATTCGGTTTCATATGCCTGCTTGAGCTTATAGGCTTTGGAATAGGGAGTATTGGATTTATATTCATTATAAAGCTTATAGAGCTTGCTCTGCTTATCGCATTTATCATGCAGTACGACAGGATAAGATGCGCTACAAAGGCTATAGCAAACGGTGATTTTTCACAGCCGGTTGATACATCAAGGCTTATGCTGTTTTTCAGAAAGCATGGCGAGGATTTGAATAATGTGAGCAATGGAATAGAGGCTGCGGTCTCTGAAAAAATGAAGAGCGAGCGCTTCAGGACGGAGCTCATCACAAATGTGTCGCATGATATCAAGACACCGCTCACCTCCATTATCAATTATGTGGACCTGTTGCAGAAGGAGGATATAGATAACGAGAAGGTACGCGAATATCTTGACGTTCTCGACAGACAGTCATCACGTCTAAAAAAATTAATTCAGGATTTACTCGAAGCGTCAAAGGCATCCACGGGCAGCATAAACGTAGAGCTGGAGGAACTGGATGCAGCTGTTATGTTATCACAGGTAGCCGGAGAATACAAAGAAAAATTCGAGAAAAATAATCTTGATTTAATTATCAAAAATGACGTTACGCCTGTCATGATTCAGGCAGACGGACGACATCTGTGGAGAGTGTTTGATAACCTGATGAACAACATCAACAAATATGCCCAGTCTGGCACGAGAGTGTACATTGATATCATTCCAAAGGACAGCGGAGCCATCATAACCTTCAAGAATGTATCAGCTACACCGCTTAATATCTCAAGCGATGAGCTCAAGGAGCGTTTTGTCAGAGGAGACAGCTCACGAAATACCGAGGGCAGCGGACTGGGACTGTCTATTGCGGAAAGTCTCATGAAGCTCATGAATGGTACTTTGGAGCTGACTGTGGACGGCGATCTGTTTAAGGTGACTCTGGAGTTTTAGGCTTATTAAAACAATATTATGATACCTATTGACCGTCTAATCATATTATAT
>ENA-OZST01000445-OZST01000445.1-human-gut-metagenome-genome-assembly--contig:-NODE-445-length-12329-cov-6.378687_pt1 | contig 12329 bp, 8 predicted proteins | sample MGYA00244127_ERZ653976 | MGnify/ENA primary metagenome ERZ653976 (study PRJEB26926, sample SAMN06164877) | human gut metagenome | biome: ENVO:00009003; feature: ENVO:2100002; material: ENVO:00002003...
GGCAGCGTCAGATGTGTATAAGAGACAGGCCCATAGGCCCTATGGTGCGACGGTCGCCTTCGCAGGCGGCGGCAGCACAAAACGAAAACAAATAAAAAACAACCTGATATGAAGAAAAGAGATTCCATCCATCTGCTTCTTGCCGCAGCCGCACTGCTCCTTGCCACGACTGCCTGCACGAAGGACGAACTGGCGGACGGCAACCGTCTGCCCGAAGGACAATACCCGCTGGAGATAGCCCGCATCACCCTCGGCGTGGAGGGCGGCGAGGCGCAGCCCTGGGGCGCACCGGCGACGCGCGTCAGCGAGACCGTGGACGGCACGGGCAGCGTGTTCGACACGGGCGACCCGTTCGCCGTGCAGATAGACGACGGCACAGAGACTGCCACCTACACCGTGCAGGACGACGGCACAGCCACCTCCGACGCGCCCCTCTACTGGACGAACACGACACCCAATCGCACCGTCAGCGCCTGGTACCCCGCCACGGACGGCACCCTCGACCTCGGCGACCAAAGCCAAAGTCTTGCCTACCTGCTGGGCGGCTCGGGCACGGGAGACTACCAGACACCCGTCACGCTGACCTTCACCCACCAACTGGCCAAGGTGCGCGTCACGCCCATCGGCGATGCACTCGGCGAGGTAACCTCCCTCCAGCTCTATACCTATACACAGTGTACTTATGAAAAAGGCAAGGCCGGACAAGGCTCGCAAGAGGGCTGGATAGAGATGAAGAAGTGCGAATACACCGAGAACGGCGCCACCATCACCTGCTGGGAGGCGAACGTGGTGCCCGGCTACACAATAACCAAGCTGCGGGCAAACGGCACCGAGGAACGCGAACTCTCCGCTGCCATCAATCCCGTAGCGGGCAAGTTCTACAACATCACGCTGGATAAGGACAAGGGATATACCGAAGTGAGCGAAGGTAACTATACTGTGGACAACGAAAAGGGACTGAGAAACCTCGCTAAGCTGGTGAACAGCAACGGCGGAAAGACCCCAATCAACATCACCCTAACCGGCGACATCACTCTCACTGAGGAATGGACGCCGATAGGAAACTTTGAGAACCGATACACCGGTACCTTCGACGGCGGCGGCCATACCATCACGGGGCTGACCGTCAACCAAAAGGAAAGAGGCAATGTGGGGCTGATTGGCTACCTCGGCTCCGGCGGTAAGGTGCAGAACCTGACGCTGGAGAATGTGAATCTAAACGGAAACTTGTATGTAGGTGGCGTTGTGGGATACAGCAACAACGGCACCGTGACCGCCTGCACTGCCTCGGGTAGCATCAACGGCAAGGAATATGTTGGCGGTATAGTGGGAAGTAACTACCTCGGTACCGTGACCGCCTGCTATAATACCTCAAGCACTGTTAACGGCTCATATCTTGTTGGCGGAGTGGTAGGACAAAACAATAAGGGCATCGTAACTGCCTGCTACAATGCCTCGGGTTCCATATATGGCGAGGGTACTGTCGGCGGCGTAGTTGGAGACAACTACACCAGCACCGTTACTGCCTGCTACTGGAGCAACTATGCTGGCTATGGTATCGGCAACGGTACCGGTGATGCCACGAAGGTAGACGGCACAACCGTTACCTGGCAGACGGCCGTTGATGTCATGAACGCCGCCCTGCAGAATGCAGGTTCAGAGTGGCGTTACGAACTCACTGGAGAATTGCCTACCTTGAAAAAATAGTAAACCGTCGGGCGGGCCCCAAATCGGAGCCCGCCCTTTTTCGTACCGGCAAACGCCCGATCACCGGATCTCGACCGGCTCGATGGGCTGGCAGGTCACACGGTCGAGCGGCGCATCGCGGTAGGCCACCCGCCCGAAATCGATCGTCTTGAGGTCGATGCTCCGAATCCGGCTGTCGTACATCGTCCGGTAGTAGATCACCCGGTTGCACATGTCCGAGGCCGAGGTCCACTGCGTGGCGCTCGGGATATCGGCCGGCACCTTCCCCTCGGGAAACTCGATCCCGATCGGGATATCGAAGTTGTTCAGCAGCTGGAAACCCTGCCGCACGGCATCCTCGGCCGTGGACTGTCGGGGTGCCGTAGCCTGGAAGAAGGCCGCCCGCACGAAGCGCGACGGCGGCGTGACGTCGCCCGGGATGCCCAGGAAACCGCTCCCCGCACCGAAAGACGAGAGACGGAGAGCCCCCAGCTCCTGCCCCGGAGCCGAACCCGGGTAGAGATTGACGTAGTTGTTCAGGTTGGTCAGCTGCCACTCGAAGCCCGGGGAGTTGGTCAGCACCCCGAGGGCGTTCTCGTAGAAGACCGGACGTCCGTCGATGATCTCCAGCACAAGCTGCCGGCCCGAAGTGTCGGTGAAGCGCCAGTGCACGGTCGAGGCCCGCGGATCGACCGCCACGACACGGACCCGCCCGACAGCCTCCTTCACCTCGTCCACCGTGCGGCACTCGCCGAGGAGCCACGCCACCAGCTGCAGGTCGGCGATGCTCTCGTCGCGCCGCGCCGGGTCGTACGCCTCATACCGCCCGTAGCCGGGGAAGTAGAACAGCCCGGCCGAGAGCCCCTCCTCGTTGAGCCCCTCGGCCACGAACTCCTTCTGCTCGACGGCCAGCCCGACATAGCCGTAGCGGGCCGTGAAGCGCATGCCGTCGATTCCCTCCGGGGTGTAGGAGCGTTGCGCATATCCGCGCGGCACGACGACATAGCGGCTGTTGAGGTTGCTCCCGCCCCACTCGATGGTCCGGGCCACGATGCAGGCCCCGTCTGCTGCGCGCAGCGTGATTCCCGTGCAGGCCTCGGCCCGCGGCGTCAGGGCCAGTCCCAGAAGGAGGCACCCGACCGACATACAGCGTTTCATCATATCCATTTCCGTTTTTGGTTCTGCGGCCGCCGCCGGCCCCATCGGGGCACCGGGCATGTGCCGCCCGTACAAATATAAGAAATAAACGGACCGCCGGGTCCCGTTCCGGCACGGAAAACCGCACGGCCGCAAAAAAAAGTCCCGGAGCGGAATGCCCCGGGACCAACCGCACGACGGCGGTATCTTTTTGGCGTCGGATTACTTGCGGTAAACCTTCTTGTAGCCGTAGATGGCCTCGTCGCCGAGCTCCTCCTCGATGCGGAGCAGCTGGTTGTACTTGGCCATACGGTCCGAACGCGACATCGAGCCGGTCTTGATCTGGCCCGAGTTCGTAGCCACGGCGATGTCGGCGATCGTCGAGTCCTCGGTCTCGCCCGAACGGTGCGACGTTACGGTGGTGTAGCCGGCGCGGTGAGCCATCTCGATGGCATCGAGCGTCTCGGTCAGCGAACCGATCTGGTTTACCTTGATGAGGATCGAGTTGGCGCAGCCCATCTCGATACCCTTCTTCAGGAACTCGACGTTCGTCACGAAGAGGTCGTCGCCGACGAGCTGGCACTTGTCGCCGATCTCGGCGGTCAGCATCTGCCAGCCTTCCCAGTCGTTCTCCGACATACCGTCCTCGATCGAGTCGATCGGGTACTTGGCAACCAGGCCCTTCAGGTACTCGACCTGCTCCTTCGACGAGCGCTTGGCTCCCTTCTCACCCTCGAAGATCGTGTAGTCGTAAACGCCGTCCTTGTAGAACTCCGACGAAGCGCAGTCCATGCCGATCATCACGTCCTTTCCGGGAACGTAGCCGGCCTTCTCGATGGCCTTGATGATCGAATCCAGTGCATCCTCCGTACCGTTGAGTGCGGGAGCGAAACCGCCCTCGTCGCCTACTGCGGTCGAGAGGCCGCGCTCGTGGAGCACCTTCTTGAGGTTGTGGAACACCTCGGCGCCCATGCGCAGACCCTCCTTGAGCGACGGAGCGCCCACGGGACGGATCATGAACTCCTGGAATGCGATCGGGGCGTCGGAGTGCGAACCGCCGTTGATGATGTTCATCATCGGAACGGGCAGCGTCTTGGCGTTGGCACCACCGATATAGCGGTAGAGCGGCATGCCGAAGTAGTCGGCAGCGGCGCGGGCTACGGCCAGCGAAACGCCGAGGATGGCGTTGGCGCCGAGCTTCGACTTGGTCTTCGTGCCGTCGAGGGCGATCATGGCCTTGTCGATGCCGACCTGATCGGCAACGTTCATGCCGATGATGGCCGGGGCGATCACCTCATTGACGTTCTTCACGGCGTTCAGCACGCCCTTGCCCAGGTAGCGGCTCTTGTCGCCGTCGCGGAGCTCGAGGGCCTCGTTCTCACCCGTCGATGCGCCGCTCGGAACGGCTGCACGACCGAATGCACCGGATACGGTACGAACTTCGACCTCAACGGTCGGATTGCCTCGCGAGTCGAGGATCTCCCTTGCGTGAATCTCTACAATCTGCATAGTTGTAATGGTTTGAATTTTATGGAATTAATCGCTAATAACCCATTTTGCACCGCAAAGTTACAAATAAATCGCGAATTGCGGTTCGTTTGTTGTTAAAATTTTCACGCGCCCCGCACCGGCGGCTGCGGCCCCCGTTTCGGGATTTGTGCAAAAGTCGTATCTTTGCCCCGCGGCCCGTTGCCGCACCGAGCAAACAACCGGCATGACCTATGCGAAAAGTACTCTCGTTTTCCCTTTTCCTGATGCTGGGACTCGTCGCGTCCCAGCTGCTCCCGGGGCTTCTCGGCCCGGGATACTCCTCGTTCAAGGCCACGACCGACACGTTGCTGTACGTCTGTCTGGGCTTCATCATGATCAACGTCGGCCGTGAATTCGAGATCGACAAGAGCCGCTGGCGAAGCTACACGGCCGACTACTTCATCGCCATGGCCACGGCGGCACTCCCGTGGCTGCTCATCGTACTCTATTATGTCTTCGTGCTGCTGCCCGCGCCGCTGTGGAGCAGCCCCGAGGCGTGGAAGGAGAACCTGCTGCTGAGCCGGTTCGCGGCCCCCACCTCGGCCGGCATCCTCTTCACGATGCTCGCCGCACTGAAGCTCAAGGAGAGCTGGATCTACCGCAAGATCCAGGTGCTGGCCATCTTCGACGACCTGGACACCATCCTGCTGATGATCCCGCTGCAGATCCTCATGATCGGGCTGCGCTGGCAGATGTTCGCCATCGTGGCGATCGTCGCCGTGCTGCTGGCCGTCGGCTGGCGCTGGCAAGCCACCTGGGACGTGCGTCAGGACTGGAAGCGGATCCTGGGGCTCTCGGTCATCGTCTGTGCGCTGACACAGGCGGTCTACCTCGCCACGAAACACTGGTACGGCGCCGAGAACAGCATCCACATCGAGGTGCTGCTCCCGGCCTTTGTCGTGGGCATGCTGATGCGCCACCGCCACATCGACACCCCGGCCGAACGGCGCGTCGCGACGGGCGTCTCGTTCCTCTTCATGCTGCTCGTCGGGTTGAGCATGCCGCTCGTCACGGGCTCGGGTGCGGCAGCGGCAGCCGATTCGGCCGCATCGGTCACGGCCTCGCAGCCGATGATGCCGTGGGGCATCCTCGTCCTGCATGTCCTCGCCGTGTCGCTGCTCTCGAACCTCGGCAAGCTCGTCCCGCTCTTCTTCTACCGCGACCGGTCGCTGAGCGAGCGCCTTGCCCTCTCGGTGGGCATGTTCACGCGCGGGGAGGTCGGCGCCGGCGTCATCTTCATCGCCCTGGGCTACAACCTCGGCGGCCCGGCACTGATCGTCTCGGTGCTGACGCTGGTGCTCAACCTGATCCTCACGGGCGGCTTCGTCGTCTGGGTCAAGCGGCTGGCCCTGAAGAGCTATACTCCCGAAAAATCCTGACGCACCGAACCATGAGGAGACTGCTGTCGGTTATTCTGGCCGTCCTGGCGTCGTTTCAGGCCCTTCCGGCCCGGAGCCAGAACCCCGAGCGCAACCTCATCGTCGTGCACGGCGGAGCGAACATCGCCTTTTTCGCAGCCGCCTACGACAACCTGTCGGGCACGACCTCACCCCGCGCGGGTTACTACGCCGGCGTCACCGACCATATCCGGCTGCACCGCCGGATCCCGCTCTACATCGGGACTGGGCTCCTCTTCTCGAGCCGAGGCGGCCGATACATGGGTTTCTCGGCGCGCCCGATGTACCTCCAGGTCCCGCTGACGATCGACTGCCGCATCCGCTGCTCACGCACGCTCTCGATCATTCCCACCGTCGGGGCGTGGTACGGCGCGGGCATCGGCGGCAAGCTCCGCCACAACGACGGCTGGGCGGAACTCTACGCCCCCGAAGGCCCGATGCGCCGCTCGGATGTCGGCCTGCGCATCGGGGTGGCCCTCGGCTGGGGCCGCTTCCGTCTCGAGGCGGGCTACGAACCGGGGCTGCGCAACCTTGCCCGCCCCGACGCTACCCCGACGACGCTCCTTCCGGTCCGCTTCACCCGCATGCACAGCCACTGTTTCACGATCGGGCTGGGCTGCGAATTCTGACCCGCAGCGGCCTGCCGCAGCCAAGAAAAAAAGAAAAAGGAGACAACCCGAGGGTCGTCTCCTTTTTTCAAAACCGTTCCTGCAGCACTCAGTCGCGCAACAGCACCGACGAGTCGCCGTAGCTCAGGAAGCGGAAATCGTGCGCCAGGGCATAGTCGTAGATACGGCGCCAGTCGTCGCCCACGAAGGCCGAGACGAGCAGCAGCAGCGTCGATTTGGGCTGGTGGAAGTTCGTCACGATGTTGCGAACGATGCGGAACTCGTACCCGAGCGGCGTGATCATGATCTGTGTCGCAGCCTTCAGCCGCTCCACGCCGTGCGCCTCCATCCAGCCGAGCAGATCCCCGAGCGCCTCGCGTCCGGTATAGTCCGCCGGAATGTCGTAGAGCTCCCACTGCCCGATGACCCGATCGGCGTCCGGCGCGCCCTCCTGCCGGATGCGCCACGCCAGCGCCGTGAGCGATTCGAGCGTCCGGACGGAGGTCGTCCCCACGGCGGTGATATGCCCCCACTTCTCGAGCAGACGGGCCACCGTTCCGCGCCGTACCTCGAAATGCTCGGTATGCATCGGATGCCGGGCCGCATCGTCGTCCTTCACCGGAAGGAAGGTTCCCGCCCCGACGTGAAGCGTCACCTCCTCGAAGCCGAAGCCGCGCCCCCGCATCGACTCGATCAGTTCGGGCGTGAAGTGCAGCCCCGCGGTGGGGGCAGCCACCGAGCCCTCGAACTTCGAATAGACCGTCTGGTAGCGCGTGTTGTCGATCTCCTCGCTCTCGCGGTTCAGGTAGGGCGGGATGGGGATGCGCCCCAGAAGCTCGAGCAGCTGGCCGAAGGTCACGTCGGCCGACCATTCGAAGCGCACGGTGCACTCGCGGCCGCGCTCCTCCTCGATCCAGGCCCGCAGGTATTCGGCATGCCCGTCACGCTCGAAGTTGATCTCCACATAACCCTCCTTCCACTTCTTGCGGTTGCCGACGATGCACGACCAAACGCACCGGCCTTTCACGGCGAAGGCACGCTCGTAGTCGGCCGGGTCGTGCGGCTCGAGGCAGAAGACCTCGATGCGCGCCCCCGAGGGCTTGTGCATGATGATCCGCGCGCGGATCACCTTCGTATTGTTGAACACCAGCAGCTCCCCCTCCGGCAGCACGTCGCCGATGTCGGCGAAATGCCGTTCGGCGATCTCCCCGCCGCGGTAGATCAGCAGCTTCGACGCACTGCGCTCGGCCAGCGGAAACTTGGCGATCCGCTCCTCGGGGAGCGCGTAGTCGAACCGGTTTATATCTATGTGTCGTTCCATTTTGCCCGAATTTTGTGCGGCAAAGTTACTATTTTTTGTAACTTTGCGGCGCGTCAAGGCAATAGAAAAAGGAAAACCTCCATGAAAACCGACTTTCTGGTCATCGGATCCGGCGCGGCGGGACTCTCGTTCGCGCTGAAGGCCGCGGCCCACGGTCACGTGACAATCGTGACCAAAGGCGAGATGAACGAATGCAATACCAACTACGCCCAGGGCGGCATCTGTTCGGTTACCTACGCCCCCGACACCTTCGAGAAACACATCCACGACACGCTCGTCTGCGGCGCCGGCAAGTGCGACCCCGAAGCGGTCGAACTCGTCGTGCGGCGGGCCCCGGAGTTGATCCGCGACCTGATCGCCTGGGGGACACGTTTCGACAAGACCCCCGACGGGCGGTTCGAGCTCAACCGCGAGGGCGGCCACTCGGAGCACCGCATCCTCCACCACGAGGACCTGACGGGCGCCGAGATCGAACGGGCTCTGGTCGAGTCGGTCCACAAACACCCGAACATCACGGTGCTCGAGCACCACTTCGCCATCGACCTGCTGACGCAGCACCACCTGGGCGAATTCGTCACTCGCCACACGCGGGGCCTCACCTGCTTCGGCGCCTATGTCCTCAACGAAGAGACCAACGAGATCGAGACCATGCTCTCGCGCTTCACGATCGTCGCCACGGGCGGCTGCGGCAACATCTACTCCTCGACCTCGAATCCCATCGTGGCGACCGGCGACGGCATCGCCATGTGTCACCGCGCCAAGGCCATCACCGAGAACATGGAGTACATCCAGTTCCACCCCACGACGCTCTACAACCCGGGCGAGAAGCCCAACTTCCTCATCACGGAGGCCATGCGCGGTTTCGGGGCCATCCTGCGCCTGCAGTCGGGCGAGGAGTTCATGGACAAGTACCACCCGATGAAATCGCTCGCACCGCGCGACGTCGTGGCCCGGGCCATCTACCGCGAAATGACGCGCCGCGGCGAGGACTTCGTCTACCTCGACGTGACGCACAAGGACCCCGATTCCGTCCGCAGCCACTTCCCCAACATCTACGAGAAGTGCCTCTCGATCGGCATCGACATCACGAAGGACTGGATCCCCGTCACCCCGGCGGCCCACTACTGCTGCGGCGGCGTGCGGGTCGATACCAACGGGCAGACCTCCATCAAGCGGCTCTACGCTCTGGGCGAAACCTCCTGCACGGGACTTCACGGCGCCAACCGCCTGGCCTCCAACTCGCTCATCGAGGCGGTGGTCTACGCCGACCAGGCCGCACGCCATACCGCCTCGCTCATCGACCGCACCGACTTTCAGGAGGGGATTCCCGACTGGGACTTCGAGGGCACGCAGCACACCGAGGAGATGCTCATGCTCATCCAGTCGAAGCGCGAGGTACAGTCGATCATGTCGAACTACGTCGGCATCGTGCGCTCGAACCTCTCACTCAAGCGCGCCATGCGGCGCCTCTCGATCCTCTTCGAGGAGACCGAGGAGCTCTACAACAAGACTAAACCCAACCGCGAACTGTGCGAACTGCGCAACATGATCGCCGTGGCCTACCTGGTCATCAAACAGGGCCGCGAGATCAAGGAGTCGGTCGGATGCCATTACAACATAGATTACCCCAAGCAATAACGCATGACCCTACAGGAAGAGATCACACGCCGGCGGACCTTCGCCGTCATCGCCCACCCCGACGCGGGTAAAACCACCCTTACGGAAAAACTGCTCCTCTTCGGCGGCGCCATCCACGTGGCCGGAGCCGTCAAGAGCAACAAGATCAAGAAGGGGGCCACCTCCGACTTCATGGAGATCGAGCGCCAGCGCGGCATCTCGGTGGCCACGTCCGTCATGGGCTTCGAATACGAAGGCCGCAAGATCAACATCCTCGACACCCCGGGCCACGAGGACTTCGCCGAGGACACCTACCGCACGCTGACGGCCGTCGATTCGGTCATCATCGTCATCGACGGCGCAAAGGGCGTCGAGGCGCAGACCCGCAAGCTGATGGAGGTCTGCCGCATGCGATCGACGCCGGTGATCGTCTTCATCAACAAGCTCGACCGCCCCTCGAAGGAGCCCTTCGACCTGCTCGACGAGGTCGAGAAGGAGCTGCACATCCGCGTGCGGCCGCTGGCCTTCCCCATCTCGAACGGCCCCACCTTCAAGGGCGTATACAACCTCTACGAGAAGAACCTCTCGCTCTTCACCTCGGACGAGAAACTGACGGCCGACGCCTCGACGGTCGAGATCTCGAACCTCGCGTCGCCCGAACTGGACCAGCGCATCGGCGCCAAATATGCCGACCAGCTGCGTCAGGATGTCGAACTGGTCGAAGGGGTCTACGACGACTTCGACCGCGAGGCCTACCTGCGCGGCGAACTGGCCCCCGTCTTCTTCGGTTCGGCCGTGAACAATTTCGGCGTGCGCGAGCTGCTCGAGTGCTTCATCCGCATCGCCCCCTCGCCGCGCCCGGCCCCGACCGAGACCCGCACCGTGGAGCCCTCGGAGCCCAAGATGACGGGCTTCGTCTTCAAGATCCACGCCAACATGGACCCCAACCACCGCGACCGCATCGCCTTCCTGAAGATCTGTTCGGGCACGTTCGAGCGCAACCGCAACTACCTCCACGTCCGCAGCGGCAAACAGATGAAGTTCTCTTCACCGACGGCCTTCATGGCCGAGAAGAAGTCGGTGATCGACTTCGCCTATCCGGGCGACATCGTGGGCCTGCACGACACGGGCAACTTCAAGATCGGCGACACCTTCACCGAGGGCGAAAAGCTCAAGTTCACGGGCATCCCGTCGTTCGCCCCCGAGCAGTTCCGCTACATCGAGAATGCCGACCCGCTGAAGTTCAAGCAGCTGGCCAAGGGCATCGACCAGCTCATGGACGAGGGCGTGGCACAGCTCTTCACCTCGTCGCTCAACGGCCGCAAGATCATCGGCACGGTGGGCGCCCTGCAGTTCGAGGTGATCCAGTACCGCCTCGAGCACGAGTACAACGCCGCATGCCGCTGGGAGCCCATCTCGATTTACAAGGCCTGCTGGATCGAGAGCGACAACGCCGCACAGCTGGCCGACTTCAAGCGCCGCAAGCACACCAACATGGCCGTGGACAAGCACGGACGCGACGTCTTCCTGGCCGACACGAGCTACGCCCTGGCCCTGGCCCAGGAGAATTTCAAGGAGATCCGGTTCCACTTCACCTCGGAGTTCTGACCCACGGAGGAAGGGGGCTCCGATGACCCGGGACGGTAATCCGCCCCGACCGGCCGGTCTGCCGCCGGGATCGACACCCCGACGCCTCCAACCGCTCCAACATACAGATCGGGCCGCCGCCGGAATCCCGGCAGCGGCCCGATTTGCATTTGGCCCAAAGCTGAGCGGCACCCACCGTCCCGCCCGCCTCCGGCGGATCACTTCACGGAGTCGATCTCCTTCAGCAGCTCCTCGACAGCCGTCCGCAACTGCGTATCCTCCCCCTGCACGACCGTCTCGGGCGCGTTGAGCACCAGGATGTCCGGATCGAGCTGCTTGTTCTCCAGATAACTGCCGTCGGGCAGGCGGTAACCGATAATGGGAATGCCGAAGACCAGCGACGGATCCTGCAGGGTCTCCCACGAGACGCTGGTCATGGTTCCCGGCACGGGTGCGCCGACCAGCTTGCCCAGTCCCTGGTGCTTGTAGACCCACGGCGTGCCGTGCGCGTTCGAGTAGTTGGCCTCGCACTGGAGCATGATCGAAGGCTTGTTCCACCGCCGGCTGGGCATGTCGCACGCCTCGCGCCCGCGGATGACCTGCGTCACATACTTCCGGCCGCTGAAGAGCACCTCAATGTCCTCGTGCAAGCGGCCGCCGCCGTTGAAGCGCGTGTCGATCACAATGCCGTCGCGGTCGTTGTAACGGCCCAGGATATCGGAATAGATGTCACGGAAACTCTCGTCGCCCATCGAGCGGATGTGCACGTAACCCAGACGTCCGTTCGACCAGCGGTCCACATCGGCCGCCCGCTGCTTCACCCAGCGCGTATAGAGCAGGTCGGAGAAAGCTCCGGAGGTGATCGGCAGCACGACCTCCTCCCACCGCTCGCGGCTTTCGGGGTCGTAGAGCGACACGAGGGTCTTGCGGTGCGCCTTGCCGTTGAGCAGCAGCGAGCAGTCGTTCTCGGGGGTCACCTCCTCGCCGTCGATCTTCTCGATGACGACGCCCTTGCGGACCTTCGAGTTGGCGTGGTCGAACGGCCCCTTGGCCACCACCTCGGCCACCATCAGCCCCTTGCCGGCATAGTCCCAGTCGAAGAGCAGGCCGAGACTGGCCGTCGCCTCGACGGCACCCCGCGCGGAGTAGCGGCCGCCGGTGTGCGAGACGTTGAGCTCCCCGAGCCACTCGCTCAGCAGCTCGGCAAAATCGAAATTGTTGGCAATGTGGGGCAGGAAGCGGCGGTAATTGGCCGTCATGGCCTCCCAATCGACCCCGTGCATCTGCTCCGTGTAGAAGCGCTGCTTCTGCTGCATGTAGACATGCTGGAACATGGCGGCACGCTCCTCGGCCAGATCCATCTTCATCCGCGCCGAGAAGGTCACCGGCTTGAGATTCGACCCGTCGAGCTTGCGGAGCTGCCCGCCCAGGAGGAAGATCGTCCCC
>ENA-OZST01000449-OZST01000449.1-human-gut-metagenome-genome-assembly--contig:-NODE-449-length-12285-cov-4.286836_pt1 | contig 12285 bp, 11 predicted proteins | sample MGYA00244127_ERZ653976 | MGnify/ENA primary metagenome ERZ653976 (study PRJEB26926, sample SAMN06164877) | human gut metagenome | biome: ENVO:00009003; feature: ENVO:2100002; material: ENVO:00002003...
GAGATTTCTGCCTGTCTCGTGGGCTCGGAGATGTGTATAAGAGACAGGGTACAGGCGGACTGTTTGGCTTTGGACTGGGGCAGGGACTGCCCAATAAGATACCTATTGTGTCTAAAGACTTTATCATAGCTGCTATATCAGAGGAGATGGGCGGTATATTTGCTGTCTGCCTCATTATGGTTTGTGTCAGCTGCTTTCTTATGATATTTAATCTTTCCATGCAGATGAAGGATGCATTTTACAAGTATGTGGCGCTGGGACTTGGCAGTGTGTATGCGCTTCAGGTGCTTTTAACTGTCGGCGGCTCAACCAAGTTTATACCGATGACCGGTGTGACGCTGCCGCTTGTGAGCTACGGTGGCAGCTCGCTTCTATCTACGATGATTATTTTTGGAATGATACAGGGCATGTATATTATGCAGGCAGCCCCTGAAAAAAGGAGAAATATAGATGACAAGAGACGAAAGGACCATGAGACAAAAAACAGACAAAAGCAGACAGCTAAAGAGCCGGGCGCGCAGGGAAGTCAACAGAGAAGGAGAAAACCAGCAGCAGGCAGCAAAAACAGCACGAAGACACAGAAATAGAGAGTATGCGGTTGTTACATATTTTTTCCTTATAGTTTTTGTTGGATTGATAGGTTATTTCTTATATTTCCAATTTGTAAAAAGCGATGAATTCATCAACAGTCCATACAATTCGCTGCAGGATCTTTTCTCTAAGAATGTAGTGAGGGGCGAGATACAGACTAAGGATGGACATGTCATAGCTCGGACAAAGGTCAGCTCGGATGCATCTGAGACAAGGGAATACCCTGACGGCAGGTTGTTTGCGCATGTAGCGGGCTTTGCCGTAAATGGTAAGGCCGGGCTTGAAAAGCAGGAAAATTTCTCATTGCTTCGCTCACATGAGTTTTTCCTTGACCAGATAGTAAATGATATAAGCGGCAAGAAAAATACCGGTGATAATGTCATAACCACACTGGATTACGAAGCACAGGCGGCTGCATACAATGCTCTTGGAGATTACGAAGGGGCTGTCATTGCAATTGAGCCGAAGACAGGAAAGATTGCAGTTATGGTGTCAAAGCCTGATTATGATCCAAATACCATCGCAAGTGACTGGGAGAGCGTAAACGGTGAGGGCAGCACTTCTCTTTACAACAGGGCAACACAGGGACAGTATGCTCCGGGCTCAGTGTTTAAGATTTTTACAGCACTTGAGTATTATAACGAAAATCCGTCTACATACAACGACTACAGCTTTGATTGTGACGGCAGTATTACAAAGGACGGCTTTACAATCCACTGCGCCGGCAATAAATCACACGGACAGGAGGATTTAACAAAGTCGTTTGCAAAGTCATGCAACTCGTCCTTTTCCAATATAGGTCTTTTGGTGGACAACAATAAGCTTAATACCTTGTGTGACGATATGCTTTTCAATAAGAATCTGCCCATAGCCTTTGATTCAAAAAAGAGTAAGTTTGCATTGGATAACAATGCTTCGTCAGCTCTGACCATGCAGACCACGATAGGTCAGGGAAACACGCTTGTTTCACCGCTTCACATGTGCATGATTGCCGGTGCAATCTGCAATGATGGAAATCTGATGAGGCCATATCTGGTAGACCATACGGAAAATGCGAGCGGGGCGCTTGTGGAGCAGAATAAACCGGCTTCATACAAGCAGATTATGTCAAAGAATCAGGCAGCTTTTCTTCAGAATCTTATGGCAGCAGTGGTATCTGATGGAACAGGCGCAAAGCTAAGCGATCAGAGCTATGAGGCCTTTGGAAAGACCGGAACTGCCCAGGTATCAGATTCTACAGATCAGACCAATGCCTGGTTTGTGGGCTATGGAAAAAAGGATGGCTACAATGATCTGGCAATCGCAGTAGTTGTGGAGGATTCGGGTGCCGGAAGCACATATGCGGTGCCGGTGGCAAAAAAGGTATTTGATAAATATTTCAATGAATAGGCTTGTTGCACTTTTTTTAGAAGTAGGTTATACTTAAGTGTAATGACAGACGTTATCGTTCATATTTCGCTTGAACTGACAGATAGCGTTTAAACCACACTTGGAGGAATGGCAATGATAGAAGCAACGAGCTGTGGCGGTGTGGTAATCTTTCGTGGCAAAATATTACTCTTATACAAGAACTACAGGAACAGGTACGAGGGGTGGGTACTGCCCAAGGGAACTGTGGAATCTGATGAAGAGTATAAGGACACTGCAATCCGTGAAGTGAAAGAGGAGACTGGTGCCAGTGCAACGATAATCCAATACGTGGGTAAGAGCCACTATTCTTTTACCGTGCCACATGATACAGTGGAAAAGGATGTACACTGGTATCTTATGATGGGCGAAAGTTATTATAGTAAACCGCAAAGAGAAGAGTATTTCATGGATTCAGGGTTTTACAAGTATCACGAGGCATATCATCTGCTCAAGTTTGCAAATGAGAAGCAGATACTTGAGAAGGCTTACAATGAGTACCTGGATTTAAAGAAAAGCAATTTATGGGGGACACACAAGTATTATTAGTATTATTAAAAAGCAGTTTTAAAAACTGCTTTTTGAGGTTTTGGAATGAAATGGTATGAGGATTTATTTGTAGGAGAGTCTGTTACCGGAAAGATAAAGAAAATCAAGTGGAAGATAGAGCATAATGCCGGCATGCTTCACACATACATCATCACGTTTCCGTCAAATGAGGAAAATCTTTTGGATATCATTCCGACAAGAGAATTGCTGCAAAAGGGATATCCGAAGAAGAATCTGCACATAATCGCAGTAGCGGGTAATTATGATGAGGCACTTTTGCTGGCCTGTGATATTGTTAAGGAGACATACGAAAATACAGGTAAAACAGATGTAAAGAGCTATTTAAAGAGCAAACGGAGGAAATAGATAGATGATATTTACGATTTTAAAGGTCATAGGCATCATACTCCTTGTAGTGCTTGCTCTTATACTTACAGCACTGCTTTGCGTACTGTTTGTGCCGGTCAAGTACAGGGCTGTCGGAAGCTTTGACAATACAGACATAAGAGCAAAAGCACATGTGTCATGGCTTTTTCATTTGTTTGCACTGCATATAGAGTATGCACAGGAGACTGACGGATATATAAGGCTTGCTTTTGTGAAGAAGAAGTTGTTTGATAATTATGAGGCTTTGGATGATGACGATATGGATGAGGCAGCTAAAACTGAAACAGAAGATAAAGCCAGTGAAAACACCGGAGATGAGCCTCAAATACCGGCAGATGAGTCAGAATATGTCGCAGATGAACAGACAGAGAATGAAAGCACAGCACAGACTCATAACGAGCAAAGGACAGTAAGTGATGAGAATCAGCATATAAAACAACAAACAAAGCTCACTCATAAAAAAACGTATAAAAAGCGAAGCAAAAAGCCACATAAAAAACAATTTAAAGATAAGTCAGATAAAATAAAAAACTGTATCTATAAGCTAAAAAGAGAATACAGTGATGAGAGAAATAAAGCCGCTTTTTCACATCTGAAAAAAGAGCTTTTTATCATTCTTAAAAGAATATGCCCAAGGAGGCTTAAGCTTACAATGTTATATTCAACAGGCTCGCCTGATACAACAGGTATTTCATTAGGTGTTTTAGCATGTTTTCCTGTCGGCTATACAAACAGATGGCGGATTACACCCGATTTCGAGAGTGAAAAGCCGTATGCAAAGGGCAGCTTTGATATAAAGGGGCATGTGATAGTAATAAGTATTTTAGCGGCAACACTTAGAATTTTATTTGATAAAAACTGCCGCAGATTATATAATAGGATAAGCAGATAGGAGGAAGATATTATGGCAGATAATAGTTTCAATAACACAGTGGAGTCACTTTTCAAGGGGATGGACAGCTTTATCACTACAAAGACGGTGGTCGGTGATGCGATTCATATAGGGGATACAATCATACTTCCGCTTGTGGATGTGTCGTTTGGAGTGGCAGCAGGAGCATTTTCGGCAGAAAAGAAAAATAACGGAGCCGGCGGTATGGGCGGAAAGATTCAGCCAAGTGCGGTGCTCGTTATCCAGAATGGACAGACAAAGCTTGTCAATGTAAAGAATCAGGACGGCATGACCAAGATACTTGATATGGTGCCGGACATTGTAAGCCGCTTCTCAAAGGGAAAAAATGATGACCTTAGTCTCGACGATGTAAAGGTAGACGATAAAGAGGACGATAAGCAGGATTAATATCATATATGAGAGCAAATAAAAAGGACATCCAAACGGATGTCCTTTAAAATTCAAAAGATTCAAAAATAAAGACTAAGCTCTCTCAACTTTGCCAGATCTTAAACATGAAGTACATACATATAACTTCTGTGGAACTCCATTGACCTTGCAAGAAACCTTCTTAATGTTTGACTTCCAAACATGATTTGATCTTCTATGAGAATGGCTGACATTATTTCCATAATGAACACCTTTTTCACAAATTGCACATTTTGCCATGATATTGCACCTCCTTGCATTTCACTAAGCTTACCATACTCTTAAGCTCACAACAAATGTATTCTATCAGATTAAAATAAAGAATGCAAGGATAAAATATAAAAATATTTGCTTTTTGTGAAAAAAAAGGTATAATAACATTAGCTACGTCACAATATGATGGAGGTATATATTATGAAGGGACAGATGGATACCCAATATGGACAAATTTTAATTGATACAGATGTTATTGCAACCTATGCAGGCTCTGTAGCTGTAGAGTGCTTTGGAATAGTAGGCATGGCAGCGGTCAACATGAAGGATGGTCTTGTAAAGCTTTTAAAGAGAGATTACCTGAACCATGGAATAAATGTAAAGGTAGATGAGAACAACGAAATTACGATTGATTTCCATGTAATAGTAGCGTATGGTATTTCAATCGGCACTGTTTCGGACAATCTTATCGAGACGGTTAAGTACAAGGTTGAGTCATTTACAGGAATGAAAATTGCAAAGATCAATATTTACGTTGAGGGCGTAAGGGTAATTGATTAAGGAGGACTACAAAAAGTGGAGATCACAAGCATTAATTCAAAGCTCCTTGCAAGGATGTTTCTTGCGGGAGCCAAGAATCTTGATTCAAAGAAAGACTGGATAAATGAGCTGAATGTATTCCCGGTACCGGATGGTGATACCGGAACAAATATGACAATGACAATCATGTCTGCGGCCAAGGAGGTCAGCTCGCTCACAGAGCCTACCATGGCAGAGCTTGCAAAGGCTATCTCATCAGGCTCTTTAAGAGGCGCCAGAGGAAACTCTGGTGTTATCTTATCACAGCTTTTCAGAGGCTTCTGCAAGGTTATAAAGGAATACGATGAGATAGATGTCACTATTCTTTGTGAGGCATGCCAGAAGGCGGTTGAGACAGCTTACAAGGCAGTTATGAAGCCAAAGGAGGGAACTATCCTTACAGTGGCAAAGGGCGCAGCAGAAAAGGCTCTGGAGCTGTCAGACGAAACAGAGGATGTTGTCACATTTGTTGAAGAGGTTATAAAGCAGGCTGAGTATGTGCTTGACCAGACACCGGAGATGCTTCCTGTATTAAAGCAGGCAGGTGTTGTGGATTCGGGCGGACAGGGACTTGTTCAGGTATTAAAGGGAGCATATGATGCTCTTATCGGCAAGGAGATTGATTATACAATCGAGGGCGCACCAACAGGAGCAGCTCCTGCAAAGATTTCGGCTGAGACAGAGGCAGAGATTAAGTTTGGTTACTGCACAGAGTTTATTATTGTACTCAATGCGCCAATGTCAGACAATGAGGAGCACGCATACAAGGCATTCCTCGAGTCAATCGGTGACTCTATAGTCGTTGTAGCTGACGATGAGATCGTAAAGACTCACGTACATACAAACGACCCTGGACTTGCACTGCAGAAGGCACTTACCTTCGGCTCACTCAGCAAGATAAAGATCGACAATATGCGTGAGGAGCATCAGGAAAAGCTCATCAAGGATTCACAGAAGCTTGCAGCACAGCAGAAGGCTGAGGAAGAGGCTTATGAAGCTGCTCAGGCTGATGAAAAGACAAATAACATGCCTGCAAAGGAAATGGGCTTTGTATCTGTTTCAATCGGAGAAGGCATGAATGAAGTGTTTAGAGGCCTTGGAGTGGACTATCTCATAGAGGGTGGTCAGACAATGAACCCTAGCACAGAGGATATGCTTAACGCTATCGAGCATGTAAATGCAAAGACAGTATTTATCCTGCCAAACAACAAGAATATCATCATGGCTGCAAACCAGGCAGTAGACCTTGTTGAGGATAAACAGATTATTGTTATCCCTACAAAGACTATCCCACAGGGTATCACAGCGCTTGTAAATTATATACCTGACCACAGTGCCGAGGAGAATAAAGAGCAGATGATGGCTGAGATAGAAAATGTCAAGACAGGACAGGTGACATATGCAGTCCGCGATACTGAGATTGACGGAAAAACCATCAAGCAGAACGACTTCATGGGAATCGGCGACAAGAGCATCCTTTCTGTTGGAACAGACTTAAAGGCTACCACACTTGAGATGGTAGATGCCATGGTAGATGAGGATTCAGCGATTGTCAGCATCTATTTCGGAAGTGATTCTGATGAGGACTCAGCTAATGAGCTTGCGGCAGCAATCGAAGAGAAATATCCTGATGTAGAGGTTGAGGTCAACGATGGCGGACAGCCAATCTACTATTATGTTATTTCTGTAGAGTAAAGCCTTTTAAAGAATATAAATGATATTTATTATATTTAGGAGCAAATATGGACATAGCTTCACCGATTACCTCGGTTAAGGGAATCGGGGAAAAAACACAAAAAGCATTTTCTAAAATGGGAGTATACACCGTTGGTGATATACTCCTTCATTTTCCCCGGGATTATGTAAAGTTTCCGGAAATAACGGATATTGATGAACTGAATAATGTAAACGTAAGCAGCACCTATGCCATCCATGCTGTGATTAAAAAGGCACCTGTAGTGAAAAATACAGCGAGAATGCAGATTACATTGCAGGATATCGGCTCGCCCGGGCATATGATACAGCTGGTATGGTACCGTATGCCATACCTTAAGGCACAGCTTGTGCAGGGGAGACATCTTATATTTTACGGACATATTAAGCCAAAGGGAGGCCGATATGTCATGGAACAGCCTGTGGTGTATGAGGTGCAAAAGTACGAGGCTATACGTGATACACTGCAGCCTGTGTATTCCGTGACAAGCGGTGTGACAAACAATCTGATAGTGAAGACGATAAAGGAGACTCTGTCACATGATACACTGCTGTCAGATTACCTGCCTAAGGATATAAGGAGCAGATACGGCTTTTGCGAGTATAATTATGCCATGAAGCAGATACATTTCCCTGATGACTTTGACGCGCTTGTGGAGGCAAGAAGACGGCTTGTTTTTGATGAGTTTTTTCTCTTTATCATGGGCATGCGATATCAGAATAAAAAGCAGCAGAAGGACAAAAATGAGTTTGAGTTTACGGATGATGCTTTTATAGACGGACTGATTGATAAGCTTCCGTATGAGCTGACAGGCGCGCAGAAGAAGACAATAGATGAGATAAAGCAGGATATTAAAAGCCCTTATGTGATGCAGAGGCTTATTCAGGGTGATGTGGGCTCAGGAAAGACGATTGTTGCTTTTCTTCTTATGGCGTGGGCATCAAAATGTGGCTATCAGTCTGCAATTATGGCTCCGACGGAGGTGCTTGCAAACCAGCATTATGAGACGTTTTGCTCACTGGTTGGTCAGTTTGGACTTGACAGTCCTGTTGTGCTTCTTACCGGCTCCATGACGGCAAAGCAGAAAAGAGAAGCCTATGCGCGCCTTGAAAACGAGAAAAATGCGCTTATTATAGGCACTCATGCGCTCATACAGGAGAAAGCGGATTTTTCCAATCTGTCGCTTGTTATCACAGATGAGCAGCACAGATTTGGTGTGAGGCAGAGAGAGAGCTTCTCGGATAAGGGAAGAAAGCCACATATACTTGTGATGAGTGCCACTCCGATACCGCGTACGTTAGCAATAATCATATACGGTGATATGGATATCTCTGTCATAAATGAGGTGCCGGCAAAGAGACTTCCTATCAAGAACTGTGTGGTTGGCACAGCGTTCAGGCCAAAGGCCTACAGCTTCATCGAGGAGCAGGTGAGAGCCGGCCATCAGGCGTATGTTATATGCCCTCTTGTGGAGGAAACCGAAAACTCGGAAGGGGAAAATGTCACAGACTATGCAAATGTGCTTAAAGCGGCACTGCCAAAGGATATCACGGTAGATGTGCTTAATGGCAGGATGAAGAGCAGGGCAAAGGATGAGGTGATGCAGCGCTTTGCAAATAATGAGTCGCAGGTGCTTGTGTCCACAACAGTCGTGGAGGTTGGTGTAAATGTGCCCAATGCAACCGTCATTATGATAGAGAATGCAGACAGGTTTGGACTTGCACAGCTTCATCAGCTAAGAGGCCGTGTAGGCAGGGGGGATGCACAGTCGTATTGCATTTTTATCAATTCGTCAAATTCAAAGAAATCAAAAAAACGTCTGGAGATACTAAATAAATCAAATGATGGCTTTTTTATAGCAAGTGAGGATTTAAAGCTCAGAGGTCCCGGGGATTTCTTTGGAATCAGGCAGAGTGGAGATCTTGCGTTTGCTCTTGCGGATGTGTATCAGGACAGCGATGTGCTAAAGGAAGCATCTGAGATGGTGGATGAGGTGCTTGAAGCAGACCCGGCGCTTTGTACACCGGAAAACAGAATACTGAAAAAGAAAATGGATGAATTTGCAAAAGAACAATTAAAGAGGATGAATCTGTGATGAGCTTAAATGGCTAAAATAAAAGCTGATATGGCATGCATGATTATGCATGTGTATATCAGCTTTTTACTTTAAGCGTTTTTGAATGGTTATGAAATTGTTATGAAACAAGTATAATCTGCTTACTCAATCTGCCTGATATCGGATATATCCGGGTGAATCGTGAGAGAATAGTTTGTGTAATACACGACAAAGCCGGCTGCGGCACCGTTTGGCTTTTTGACATTTTTCTTTTGCAGATAGTCTATCTCTACTTTGTCGGCATTTTTGCCCTTTGAGTAGTAGCCTGCGAGCTTGCCGGCCTCCTCAAAGGTGCTGTCCGGCAGCTCTTTGTTTTCAGCTTTTACAATGACATGTGAGCCGGGCATGCCCTTGGCATGGAACCACCAGTCGTTTCCGGTTGCCAGCTTGAAGGTGAGCTCATCGTTCTGGTAGTTGTTTTTGCCAACGTACATATCAAAGCCGTCTGATGAGATATAGTGGAAGGGTTTGCTCTTTACCTTCTGTTTCTTTGAACCCTTTCCTTTTTTGATAAAACCGTATTCTATCAGCTCATCCTTTATCTGGACGAGGTCGTCAGCGCTTAAAGCGATATCCAGTGAATTCTGGATTGATTCGAGATGGTCTATCTGACTTTTTGTTTCAAGAATCAGCTCGTTCAATGCTTCGGCAGTACGCTTCATCTTTCCGTATTTGTCAAAGTATTTCTGCGCGTTCTCGGCAGGAGTTTTTGTGTTGTCGATAGGAATTTTGATGATTTTGTTGTCATCATAATAGTTTGCAGCTTCAAGAAACTTGTCGTCCGGTGTAAGTCCGTAGCCGAATGCGTTGATAAGCTCGCCGTACACCTTGTACTTTTCGCGTTTTTCGGAGTCCTTAAGCTGCTTCATCTGCAGGGAATATTTCTTCTGGTTTCGCTCCAGGAGAGTATTTACGTGTTTTCTCAGGTCGGCTGACTTCTGACGTATACGTGTATAGGTGTTTCTCTCAGAGTAGTAAAGCTCTAAAACCTCTGATATAGATTCATATTTTGTGACCGTTAAATCGTTATACTGAGTCAGCTCTATTGAAGAAAATTCCTTTGGTTCATTGCCGTCACGCACGATATTCGGCGTAAAACGATTATTTTTTATGTCCTCCATCATCCATGTGAAGTTGCTTCCCAGGTGCAAAAGCTCATCGTGTGAGTAGGCAGCTACAGGGGAGTCCGCATCAAGGCCTGCCCTGTGAGCCAGCTCATTTGCCACAAGGGGGCTGATGCCTGAAAAGGATGAGTAGATAGCCTTTGAAACAGTAAGCGGCTTTGCTGATATAATATCCGCAAAATGCTTCGAATCTACAGTCAGAGGATTATATTTATCCTCCTGTGTCGCTGGGATAGTGTAGGCTCTGCCCGGAAGCACCTCACGCACAGAGCTTACGGATGCGGGAATACGCTTGGCACTGTCTATTATCGTACCATCGGAGTCGGTAAAGATGATGTTTGAATATTTGCCCATCAGCTCGATAATAAGCACCTTGTGGCATAGATCGCCCATCTCGTTTAAGTGCTCGATTTCAAAGTTTATGATACGCTCCATGCCCGGCTGGTAAATCTTTGTGATGCGTCCGTTTGCTATATGCTTTCTTAAAACCATGCAAAATGTAGGGGCAGTGAGAGGGCTTACCTTATTTGTGGGTGTCAGGTAGATGAATGGAAGCGATGCACTTGCAGACATCGAAAGCCTGAACGAGCCGTTTGGTCCCTTTAGGGTAAGAAGCAGCTCATCTGCCTCGGGTTCTGCGATTTTACTGATTTTTGAGTTTAGTATCGTGCTGTTTAACTCTGCAACTATATTTGAAATGACTATTCCGTCTAAAGCCATGATGTTCCTCCTTATTTCCTGTAAATATTCTAAGCTGCTGAATATTTATAATCATGAATATTTATATTATAATATATTTGACGAAAATCTCAAGGAGTTATATAATAAACTCATCTATGCATATGCGAAAGGAAAAATTATGATTAAAAGTATGACCGGCTTTGGCAGATACGAGTACGCAGATGCAAGCCGTAAGATTACAGTTGAGGTAAAATCTGTAAATCACAGATATCTGGATGTCAATATCAAGATGCCTAAAAAGCTCAATTTCTTCGAGAGTGCAATAAGGACTCTGCTTAAGGAGTACATAGAGCGTGGCAAGGTCGATATTTATATCACATATGAGGATTTTACAGAAAATAATCTCTCATTGCAGTATAATAAGGCTCTCGCGGGAGAATATCTTAAGTATCTGAATCAGATGGCGGAGGAATTCGGACTGGAGAATGATATAAGAGTGAGCACGCTGTCGAGATATCCGGAGGTATTTGCGATGGAGGAGCAGCCTGTAGATGAGGATGAGCTGTGGAGCAGTCTTGAGAAGGCTCTTCGCGGTGCATTTGAGCCATTTGTTGAAAGTCGCGTGCGCGAGGGAGAAAATCTTAAAAAAGACCTTTGCGAAAAGCTCGATAATATGGTATCATATGTTGATTTCATTGAGGAGCGTTCGCCACAGATTATTGTCGAATACCGTGCGCGTCTTGAGGAAAAGCTAAGAGAGCTGCTTGCAGACAATCAGCTTGATGATTCAAGAATAGCCCAGGAGGTCACTATTTTTGCGGACAAGATCTGTGTGGATGAGGAGACAGTCAGGCTCAAAAGCCATATCCTTTCCATGAAGGATTCACTAAATGCCGGTGGCAGTGTGGGAAGAAAGCTTGATTTCCTCGCACAGGAGATGAACCGTGAGGCGAATACCATCCTTTCAAAGTCCAATGATCTTAAGATTTCTGACACAGGCATCAGTCTTAAAACTGATATAGAAAAGGTCAGGGAACAGATTCAAAATATTGAGTAATTTTAGGAGATTGTGATGAGTAACACAGGAAAATTAGTTGTTTTTTCAGGCTTTTCGGGTTCCGGAAAGGGTACTATCATGAAGGAGCTTATGGCAAAGCATGGTGATGATTATGCACTGAGCGTATCAGCCACGACCAGAGGTCCAAGGCCGGGTGAGGAGCATGGCAGAGAGTATTTTTTTATCTCAGAGGAAGAATTTGAACAGATGATAAAGGCAGATGGACTGCTTGAGTATGCCAAGTATGTAGATCATTACTACGGCACACCAAAGTCATATGTCAATGAGCAGCTTAGCGCCGGAAAGAATGTGATTCTTGAGATAGAAATCCAGGGAGCTTTAAAGATAAAGAAGCAGTTTCCTGATACGGTGCTTATGTTTGTGTCAGCGCCGAGTGCAGATGAGCTTAAGGACCGGCTTGTAGGAAGAGGCACAGAGACAAAAGAGGTCTGTGCACAGAGACTTTCAAGAGCATATGAGGAGTCTTTAGACATAGAGAAATATGATTATTTAGTGGTAAATGATAAGCTTGATGATTGTGTAGAG
>ENA-OZST01000462-OZST01000462.1-human-gut-metagenome-genome-assembly--contig:-NODE-462-length-12049-cov-5.150242_pt1 | contig 12049 bp, 11 predicted proteins | sample MGYA00244127_ERZ653976 | MGnify/ENA primary metagenome ERZ653976 (study PRJEB26926, sample SAMN06164877) | human gut metagenome | biome: ENVO:00009003; feature: ENVO:2100002; material: ENVO:00002003...
TGATCTCCACCAGCCTGGCTGCCCAGGGCAACACCCAGCACGTTGAGATCACCCGCGCTATCCTGGAAGGTCTGCAGCAGAAGTACGGCATCACCTATACCAAGAGCATCGATGACCTGATCGCTTCCAGCGAAACCACCAATGTTGAGAACGATAAAAACATCCTGATCACCCTGTACCCTGGTTCCCCCAACAAGGATACCTGGCTGCCCGGCATCTCCACCCTGCTGCAGACCGGCAACTACAAGATGTTCCTGAGCTCCGGCCAGACCTACAACCAGAGTGCTACCGTGGTTGACGAAGTGGAAAAGAGCTTCGGCATCAACATCAAGGTCGCCAGCGTCGGCGCCCTGGGCACCACCTTGGAAACCGCATTCAACACCAAAGACTCTTCCGGCAACTCCAGCGTTGACCTGGTTGCTATCAAGGCTGTTTCTACCCAGACCGCAGCTATGTTTGCCGCTACCTACAACGCACTGGTTTCCGGTGCGGAGTGCCGCGCCTGCCGCGGCGAAGACGGCCTGCCCGTTTACTTCACCTTCAACTTCATCCCCATCACCAGCGCTGAGCAGCTGACTGAAATGTCCGGCTGGGATGCAAAAGAAACCGGCAACTGGATTGCCAACAAGGACTTCGTTGATCAGATGCTCGTTACCGTCAACCCCGACGTTACCTCTGATGACATCAATGCCATCATGCAGAGCCTGAGCTATGAAAAGATTAAAGAGATGATGGGCTGATCCCCGCAAAAGGTCTGCGGCGGCACGCCTGAACGGATAAGGAGAGAAAAACAATGAGCAACTGGCAATCCTTTAAGAAAAAACACGTTCTGCTCATGAACGCTGCATTTACTGTGGCAATTCCGGCAGCGGTGTGGCTTATCATGGAGCTGCTGAACCTCGCCTTCTGCGGCGTGCACACCCTGAATTCCACGGTAGACTACACCACCCTGATGCGCAACCTGGTCACGTCCTTCTGCTTTGCGCTGGGCCTGACAGGGCTGGCCGGCGGCGCCGCCGTGGCGGGCTGCTGCGCCCAGATGGTGGGCTTCGCTGTCATGAGTTTTCCGGAGAACCGCTGGGGCGGTCTGGCCGCCCAGGGACTGGGCACCAGTATGCTGCAGATGGGCAACATCGTCCGCAACCCGCGGATATGGATCCCGCCCACGCTGGCCTCCGCCATCACCGGCCCGCTGGCCACCTGCCTGTTCCGGCTGGAGATGAACGGCCCTGCCATATCCAGCGGCATGGGCACCTGCGGCCTGGTGGGCCAGATCGGCGTCTACACCGGCTGGGTCAGCGACGTGGCCAGCGGCGCAAAGGCCGCCATTACCGGCATGGACTGGCTGGGGCTGGTGCTGATCTCCTTCGTGCTGCCCGCCGTGCTGACGTGGCTCATCGCCATCCCCCTACGGAAGTGGGGGTGGATCAAGGACGGCGATCTGAAGCTGGATCTGTAAAACACAAAAAAGGCGGCGTCAGCCGCCTTTTTTGCTGAGTCGAAGCAGGCCGGAGTTGTCTAACTTTTGGGAGCTGGCTCACAGTTGCTTCTATCTCGTTTTTGTGCTTTCCGTTTCGCTCGTTCCTTCGCTTGACGTTTCCTCTGCACAGTCGGTGACAAAAAAATGTCGTATGCGCTAAGTGCAAAGATGCCGGTAAATGCTGCGCCGATCGAAACGAGAATTACCCGGCTGGTTTTCCGCTCTCTGTTAGAATCACGTAGTGAAAAACACAGCGTACCATCCGCTTCCAGCTCTGCGATTTCAGGAGTCGTATCCCAGGGGCGCCAATTATAGCCGGTATAGACGCGGATACGAATCGAATGAGGAGTGCTGTTGAAATCGGAAGGAAGCTTCTTGTAGCACGAAAAGCCAAAGGTGTATTCCGTTCCGTCCGTGCATATCAACAACGGAATAGGATATAATCTGCACTCTTGACTGGACATCAGTGCCTCTTCGGAGTCGGCGTAAATTTCCATGGTGTTTTCTTCCGTATATATCGGCTGGGTCAGACCCATAAAGAGAAATATACCGCCCAATACCAGGCACAGCAGGTAATTGCGGAATTCCCGTACCCGCCGTTTCCACGCCGATTTTTTCCCTGAGGCCATGTGTCTTCACCCCTGTCCGGATCCTTTTGCCTCAGTATACCATGGCTGTACTGCGGCTGTAAAGAAAAGACTCGTGTTTGAGACGCGGTACAAAAGCGGCTCGTTCGTCCGGTTTGGCTTGGTTTACAAGACTTGCACAATATGGTATAATCATCTATCAGCAACGAGGAAAGGAACGACCACAATGGAATTATCGGCAAAGCTGGTGCGTTCACAATTGAATTTTTTTAAGCCCTTTGTGGCGGGCTGCTCACTGGAGACCACCCGCAAGGGACAGGATAAGCTGGGCGAGCTGATGAGCGCCCTGCACAAGCGGGAGGTGATCTTCCGCGACCACGACTTCGAGCAGTTCAAGGGCGCGTGGGTCATGCCTAAGGACGAGCGCCGCAGCGGCGTGGTGCTGTATCTCCACGGCGGCGGCTATACCTGCGGCAGTCTGGACTATGCCAAGGGCTTTGCGGCTACGCTGGCCAGCGAGTGCGGTGTGCGCGTGTTCTGCGGGGCGTACCGCCTGGCACCGGAGGACCCCTATCCCGCCGCGCTGGAGGATGCACTGACTGCCTACGACTATTTGCTGAAAAAGGGCTACGCGCCGCAGCAGATTTTGCTGTGCGGCGAGAGCGCCGGCGGTGGGCTGATCTGCGCCCTGTGCCTGAGGCTGAAGCAGCTGGGCCGGGAGCTGCCCTGCGGGCTCATCGCCATCTCGCCCTGGGTGGACCTGACCGGTTCCGGGAAGTCCTACGAATTCAACCGGGACAACGATCCGTCCCTGACGGAGGAGCTGCTGCAATTCTACGCCAGGTGCTATACGCAGGACCCCACGGACCCGCTGTGTTCGCCCCTGCTGGGCGACCTGACGGGCTTTCCGCCGACGCTGATCTTCGCCGGCGGCGATGAGATATTGCTGGATGACGCCCGGGGATTGCATGAACGGCTGAAAAAGGCCGGGAGCAAAAGCAGGCTGATCATCGCGCCGGGGCGCTGGCACGCCTATGTGCTCTATTGCCTGCAGGAGAACATGGAGCAGGATATCTATGAGATCAACCGCTTTATGACGCAGAACCTGTCCCCGGCCCGGAGCCTGCGGTGGATGCGTCTGGACAACGCGGCCAAGATATATCCCGCTGCCAAGCGGCGCAATTGGAACAATTTTTTCCGCATCTCCGCCACACTGACGGAGCCGATAGACCGCGCGGTGCTGGCAGCGGCGCTGGATGTGACGGTGCGGCGTTTCCCGTCCATTGCCGTACGGCTGCGGCGGGGTGTGTTCTGGTACTATCTGGAGGAGATACCCCACACGCCGCCCCTACAGGACGAAAAGAGTTGCCCGCTGGCCCATGCGCCGTTCCGCCAGGTGCGGCAGTGCGCCTTCCGGGTGCTGGTGTATAAGGACCGCTTTGCGGTGGAGTTTTTCCATGCGTTGACCGACGGCACCGGCGCGCTGGTGTTCGTCAAATCGCTGCTGGCGGAGTATCTCAGTGAGAAGTACGGTATCTCCGTCCCTGCGGAAAAGGGCGTACTGGGACGGTTAGAGGAGCCGTCGCCGGAGGAGCTGGAGGACAGCTTTGCCCGGTATGCTGGGGATGTGACCGCCAGCCGCGCCGAGGCCACGGCCTGGCACCTGACCGGCACGCCGGAGACAGATGGCTATAAGGACCTGGTGACGCTGATGGTGCCGGCGGATAAGCTGCGTTCCTGCGCCAAAGACCACGGCGTGTCCGTGACGGAGCTGCTGTGCGCCGCCATGATGCAGGCTATTCTGGAGCTGCAGGCGGAGAAGGTGCCCAACCCCCGCCACCGCAAACCGGTGAAGGTGCTGCTGCCGGTAAATCTGCGAAAGCTGTTTCCCAGCAAAACGCTGCGGAACTTTGCGTCCTATATTACCCCGGAGATCGATCCGCGGCTGGGGGCGTGCAGTTTTCAGGAGCTGTGTGCCTTGGTGCACCACAAGATGGGGCTGGAGAACAACCGCTGGACCATGCGGGCCAAGTTTGCCGCCAATGTAGCCAGCGAACGTTCGCCCGTGCTGCGGGTCATGCCGCTGTTCATCAAGAATATCGCCATGAAGGCCGTGTTTGACACGGTGGGCGAGTGTAAGTCCTGCTTGTGCCTGTCCAACCTGGGCCGCGTGGAGCTGCCGGAGGTGATGGTGCCCTATGTGCGCCGTATGGACTTCATCATCGGTGTACAGGCCAAGGCACCCCACAACTGCGGCGTGGTCACCTGGGGGGATACAGCCTATATCAACTGTATCCGCAGTATCCGGGAGCCGGAGCTGGAGTATCACTTCTACCGCGTGCTGCATCGGCTGGGACTGCCCGTTAAGGTCGAGAGCAATATGCGCTGACACAACGGGAGAAAGGAGCCTTTCTTATGTATTGCATCAAATGTGGCGTGGAGCTGGCGGACAGCGAGCGCGTTTGTCCCCTGTGCGGCACTCGGGTATTTCATCCCGACCTGCCCTGCGGACAGGGTGAGCCGCCCTACCCGCCGGCTGACCACCCCCGCCACGAGGAGGTCAGCCGCATCGGCGTGCTGTTCGTCATCTCTGTGTGTATGCTGCTGCCGGCGGTCATCACCGTGCTGTGCGACTGGCGCATCAACGGGACCATCGTCTGGTCCGGCTTTGCCGTGGGCGGATTGCTGCTGCTGTATATCCTGGCGGTGCTGCCTCTGTGGTTTAAGCGGCCCAACCCGGTGATCTTCGTGCCCATTGACTTCGCGGCCATCGGCGTGTTCCTGCTGTATGTGAACTACGCCACCGGAGGCCACTGGTTTTTGACCTTTGCGCTGCCGGTCACAGGCGCGGCAGGGCTGCTGGTGTGCGCCATGGTGACGCTGCTGCGGTATTTGCCCGGCGCGGCGCTGTACATCTGCGGCGGGGCGCTGATCCTGTCCGGCGGCATGGCGGTGTTGGTGGAGTTTCTGCTGAACCTGACCTTCGGCCTGCACGAGACGTTCCTCTGGTCCTTTTACCCGCTGGCGGCGGGGGTGGTGCTGGGGGCCATGCTGCTGGTCATCGCCATGTGCAAGCCCCTGCGGCGCAGCCTGCACCGTAAGTTCTTTATCTGAGAGGTACCCCATGCAGATGATTTTTATCGACATCGACAACACCCTGCTGGATTTTGACGCCTACATCCGGCAGACCATGCGGGAGGGCTTCGCGCACTTTGGACTGAAGCCCTACGAGCCGTACATGGAGGCCGTGTTCCACCGGGAGAACGGAAAACTCTGGCGGCAGATCGAGCAGGGCACACTGACGTTCCGTGAGCTGGAAGAGATCCGCTGGAACAACGTGTTCCGAGCACTGAATATCGATTTTGACGGACAGGTATTCGAAAAGTATTTCCGCGCGGCCCTGTACGACAGCGCCATCCCCATGGACGGGGCCATGGAACTGCTGGAGGCGCTCCACGGCAAGTATCCGCTGGCGGTGGCCAGCAACGGACCATACGACCAGCAGCTCCACCGGCTGGAACTGGCGGGTATGAAGCGGTATTTCGATTGGTTCTTCGTGTCGGAGAGACTGGGTGCGTCCAAGCCGGCCCGGGCCTTTTTTGACGGGGCGTTTGCGGCACTGAACGATGGATGTGAAGCAGCCATCGTGCCGAAAGACTGTGTGATCATTGGGGACTCCCTGACCTCCGATATGGCCGGCGGCCGGCAGTATGGCATGAAGACCTGTTACTACCGCCGCCCCGGCGCGGCAGAGGGTACGGATGTGACCTGGCAGGTGACGGACCTGCGGCAGATACCGGCGTTGCTGGAGGGTACGGCATGATGACCATCAATGAATACCAGCAGCGGGCCATGGCTTCGCTAAATCCCGAATTGAAGGGCCGGGATGTGCTTATCAACAGCGTCATGGGCCTGTGCGGCGAGTCCGGCGAGGCTATCGACATCGTGAAGAAGTGGCTGGCCCAGGGCCATCCGCTGGACCGGGAGCATCTGGCCAAGGAGTTGGGGGACGTGGCTTGGTATCTGGCCGAGGCGGCCACGGCGCTGGACCTTGATCTGGAGGACATCCTCCGGGCCAACCTGGAGAAGCTGGAGCGCCGGTATCCGGACGGCTTTTCCACGGAAAAGTCCGTGGGCCGGGATAAGAACGATCTGTAAGAAAAGCGGAAGCGGCGGCTTCCGCTTTTCTTCTTCACGGGGACTTGACACCGGGATTTTTTGTGATACACTGAGGCGGTGCGCATTTTTTGCTTAGGAGGGATAGCTGTGCTGCAATCATTCCTCACTGTTGGGCAGCAGATCCTCACACTGTACCTGCTGCTGGTGGTGGGCTTTGTACTGGGAAAGGTCAAGCTGCTGGATGACCGTGCCTCGGTGGCCCTGAGCAGCCTGGTCATGTACGTGGTGTCCCCCTGTATGATGGTGGTGGCGTTCCAGCGGCCGCTGGAGCATACGGCACTGCACAACTTCGGCGTAGTGACGGGTGTCTCGGCCGTACTCCATGTGGTGTTTATTGCGGCGGCCATGCTGCTGATCCGCGATAGAGACCGTGAACGGCAGAACTGCCTGCGCTTCGCCGCAGTGTTCTCCAACTGCGGCTTTATGGGCTATCCCCTGATGGCCGCGCTACTGGGCAGCATCGGCGTGTTCTATGGTTCGGCCTACGTCATCGTATTTACTATACTCAGCTGGACATGGGGCGTCTATGTCATCACAGGCGACCGCAGCCAGCTGCGGCTGAAGCCCCTGCTGCTGAACCCCGGCGTTATCAGCGTGGTGCTGGCTATGGCGCTGTATCTCGGACAGGTGACGGTGCCGGAACCCCTGATGGTCCCCATCAACTATCTGGCGGACCTGAATACGCCGCTGCCCATGCTGGTGGTGGGCTATCAGCTGAGCCACGCCAATTTCAAGGCGGCGCTGCAGGGTATCAGCTCCTGGGTGACGCTGGTGCTGCGGCTGCTGGTGCTTCCTCTTACCTCACTGGGCATCTGCCTGGCGCTGAACGTGTCCCATGACCTGACGCTGGTGCTGCTGATCGCGGCCAGCGCGCCGCCGGCGGCGCTGCTGAGTATGTTCGCCGCCCGCTTCGGCAAGGACACCGCCCTGACCTCGTCCCTGGTGTCGGTCCAGACGGCGATCTCCGCGTTGACCATGCCGGTATTGGTCGGCCTGGCAAAGGTGCTTGGATAAAGAAACATCCCCCGGCGGAGCCGGGGGATGTTTCTTTATCCGCGGTGCAGTATGGCGTCCAGATCCTGTTGGGGATGGGTGATGGGCTGCAGCTGATAGGTATCCACCAGCGTCTTGACCACCGTCTCTGACAGGAAGGCCGGCAGGGTGGGCCCCAGGTAAATGCGCTTGATGCCCAGAGCCAGCAGGGTCAGCAGGATACATACCGCCTTCTGCTCGTACCAGGACAGCACCAGCGTCAGCGGCAGGTCATTGACGCCGCAGCCAAAGGCATCGGCCAGGGCCAGCGCGATCTGCACAGCGCTGTAGGCGTCGTTGCACTGGCCTGCGTCCAGTATGCGGGGAATGCCGTTGATATCGCCCAGATCCAGGTCATTGAAGCGGAACTTGCCGCAGGCCAGCGTCAGGATCAGCGAGTCCATAGGCGTGGACTTGACGAAGTCCGTGTAGTAGTTGCGTCCGGGGTGCGCGCCGTCGCAGCCGCCTACCAGAAAGATGTGCTTCACCGCACCGCTTTTGATGGCGTCGATCACCGCCGGGGCGCTGTCGCCCAGCGCCTTGTGGGCAAAGCCGGTGGTCAGGATATGTCCGCCGTTGATGCCGCTCATGCTCCGGTCGGTGCTGTATCCGCCCAGGGCCAGCGCCTGGTCGATGAGGGCGGAGAAATCCTTGCGGCCCTGCCGATCCTCCGGGATGTGCTTCAGTCCGGGATAGCCCACCACCGACGTGGTATAGATACGGTCGGCATAGCTGGGACGGGGCGGCATGATGCAGTTGGTGGTCATCAGAATGGGTGCGGGAAGGCTGTCGAACTCGCTTTGCTGGTTTTGCCAGGCGGTGCCGAAGTTTCCGGCCAGCTGCGGGTATTTTCGCAGCCCCGGATACCCGTGGGCGGGCAGCATCTCGCTGTGGGTGTACACGTTGACACCGGTGCCTGTCGTCTGCTCCAGCAGCTGGTGCAGGTCCTCCAGATCGTGGCCGGATACCACGATGAACGGCCCCCGACGGATGTCCGTGTGGACCTTTGCGGGCGCCGGGTCACCGAAGGCGGCGGTGTTGGCCTTGTCCAGCAGGGCCATGCATTGATAGTTTACCAAACCAAATTCCGTGATGAGGGCCAGCCACTCCTCAACGGTGTGCTCCTGCCGCAGGGCGCACAGCCCCTTGTAGAACCACTGGCTGACCGCCTCTTCCTCCTGCCCAAGGCGGAAAGCGTGATGGGCATAGGCTGCCATACCCTTCATGCCGAACAGCAGTGTGGCGCGCAGAGACACGATGTCCGTATCGCCGCGCCATAGCCAACTCGGGTCCTGTATCGGCAGACGCTGGGGCGTCAGTTTTTCGGCGCGGCGGATATAGCCCTGTAAGGCTGTATCGTCAAAATTTACGTTGGTCAGCGTGGCGAACAGACCGTCCGCCAGCAGGTGTGTGACTTCCGGAGGATAGTCCTCCTTGGCGGCATATATCTCCGCCAGGTGGATGAGGGAGCACACCAGATAGTCCTGCAAATTGGCGGTTTTCGGCTGCTTGCCGCAGACGCCGGTGCGGACGCAGCCGCTGTTGCCCGCCGTCTGCTGACACTGAAAACAGAACATTTCAGACATAGAATACAAACCTCCTGACAGTATAGCAGCGATAGTCTGCCCTGCCGGGAGGAAATATATACAAAAAGGGAGACGCGCAGCGTCTCCCTTTTCTCAAAATTTCAGCAGAACGCCCACCAGGGCGGAGATTCCGATGAACACGATAGGGTGCCACTTTTTCACCACAGGTACCCAGTTGGTACACACCAGCAGTACGGCCGCCAGGGCGATAGCCGGCCAGTTCAGCGCGGCCAGACCGGTCATACCACTGTGCAGCAAGGCGATAGGTACTACGGAGATGCCCGCCGCAGCCACCAGCGCGGTGGAGGCGGGGCGCAGGCCGTAGAACGCGGCGCTGACCCACTTGCTGTCGCGAAAGGCCTTCAGGAACGCCGCCACGATGAGAATGACGATAACGGAGGGGGTTACCAGCCCGATGGTGGCCACCAGCGCGCCGCCGATGCCGCCGGTGGTGAAGCCCACGTAGGTGGCCATGTTCACGCCGATGGGGCCGGGAGTGGACTCCGACACCGCCAGCATATCCGCCAACTGCGCATGGGTGAACCAGCCGGTGCGGTCGGCCATATCCTGCAGGAAGGGCAGAGTGGCCAGCCCGCCGCCCACGGCGAACAGACCGGTCTTGAAGAATTCCCAGAACAGTTGGAGGTACAGCATTATTTCGCCCTCCTTATCACGTTCTGAATGACGATGCCCAGCGCCGCGGCCGCCGCCACGAAGATGACGGGGGACAGGTCGGTGAGCAGCGCCGCCGCCAGCACAGCAAGGAAGATCAGCCCGGCGGCCCAGTCCTTCACAGAACCCTTGAACAGCTTGACCACCGCGTTGAAGATCAGCACGCACACGCATACGCGGATACCCGCAAAGGCGTGCTGCACCCAAGCCAGATGGGAGAAGCTGTTGATGACGCCTGCCAGTGCGGTGATGATGATCAGCGATGGGAACACAATGCCCAGCGTGGCTACGATGCCGCCGATAATACCGGCCTGCTTCTGCCCTATGAAGGTGGCGGTGTTTACAGCGATGATGCCGGGGGTGCACTGGCCGATGGCAAAATAGTCCACCAGCTCCTCGTCTGTAGCCCAGCCCTTGTCCTCCACGACCTCGCGCTGGAGGATGGGCAGCATGGCCATACCGCCGCCGAAGGTCATGACGCCCACCTTGGCAAAGGTGAGGAACAGCTGAGCGAGAAGTTTTGTGTTCATGCTCGTATCACCTCATTCTATATATCCGTACAGTCCCCGCACTGAGACCTCGCCGCTGCGGACTGTCTCCGTTTCGCCGTTTTCATACTGCACCGTCAGGCCGAACTGCTCGTCTATGGCCAGCGCCGTGGCCTGCCGGACGGTATTGCCTCGCAGGACGCGCACGGGTCTGCCCAAATTCACGCACCGGCGGCGGTATTCCGCCAGCCATTCCACTGGGTCGGTCAGCACAGTCCGCATGGCTGTCAGCTGGGCCAGTATGGCGTCTGCCAGCGCGTCCGGCGACACGTCAAGCTCTTGTAGGGCAAGGGATGTGGCCATGTCCGCGATGTCCGGCGGAAAAGAGGCCTGTCCCACATTGACACCGATACCTACCACCAGCCACGCCGCACTGCCGTCGGGGAGCAGGGAGGACTCGGTCAGAATGCCGCAGAGCTTTTTGCCGTGCAGCACCACATCATTGCACCACTTGATGCCGCAGTCCGTGTCGCAGAGGCTCTCAACAGCGCGGCACACAGCCACTGCGGCCAGCGGTGTCACGGTGAGCAGCTGCCCGGCCGGGCAGTCCTGCCACAGGGCGGAAAGATACAGGCCGCCCTCCGGTGATTGGAACGAACGGCCCAGTCGGCCCTTACCGGCGGTCTGCGCCCGGGCGATGACGGCGGTGCTGTCCAATCCCTGCGCGGCAAGGGCCTTGCATACGTTGTTGGTGGAGTCCACGGTGTCATAGCGCAGAACATCCCAAGTCACGGCCATCATCTCCTTTCGGTCGAAAACACATTGTAGCACTGTATTCCGCGTTTGTAAATAGTTGACAGGTGTTAAGGAATTTAGTATCATCAGGACAGTTTTTGGAGGAGGGACGCCTATGAACACCCGTACCCGCAAGCTGGTCTATACCGCCCTGTTCGCCGCGCTGACGGCGGTGGGTGCGTTTCTGCGTATTCCGATGGTGTACAGCTCCGTGACGCTGCAATATCTGTTTACGGCCATGGCGGGGCTGCTTCTGGGCCGGAGGTGGGGCGCTTTGAGCCAGGCGGTGTACGTCCTGCTGGGGCTGGTGGGTCTGCCCATCTTCACCATGGGCGGCGGCTTTGGCTATGTGTTCCAGCCCACGTTCGGGTTCCTGCTGGGGCTGATCCCGGCCGCATGGGTGGTGGGTGCCGTGGCAGGGGAGAGTCTGGACCCCAAACGCATGGCACTGGCGTCGCTGGCGGGACTGGCCGCGCTGTACGCCGTGGGAATGCCCTACATGGCCTTGATACTCAACGCCTACATGGGCAAGGGTATGACGTTTTCCGCGCTGCTGTGGGCGGGGATGCTGCCCTACCTGCCGGGAGACGCCGTGAAGATCATCGTGGCGGCGGGCGTGTGCCCCGTTTTGCGGCGGCGGTTAAGATTGGCGGATGGCAGCGATAAGCGGGGCGAATGACCTTGTGCAATACAGCCAAATCATCTTCTGAAATTTTGACAGGATATTGGCACAGAAATGTATTGCATTTTGCGGCCGAGCCCCGTATAATAGGCAAGAAAAATGAGAGGAGGGACACGCCATGACCTGCAAGACGATCGTAAAAAAGCGGACCGACGCTCCCTCTGTTTTTGTTTCTGATATTGTTTCCATTTGACCGGTGATTTTTCACCGGTCATTTTTTTAGGCTGTTTGTAAGTAAGTAAACATATACGGATGAACGAGAAAGAGAGGACAAGTCACATGAACAAGAAATTAGGACACGATGCCATCTACGACGCCCGGGAGCTGGGCGTGCCCCGGATGCTGCTGCTGGGATTGCAGCACCTGTTCGCCATGTTCGGCGCTACGGTGCTGGTGCCCATCCTGGTGACGGGCTACGGCCTGCCCCTGTCCATCCAGACCACCCTGCTGTTCGCCGGTATTGGCACCCTGCTGTTCCACGTCTGCACCAAGTTTAAGGTACCCGCCTTCCTGGGCTCCTCCTTCGCTTTTCTGGGCGGCTTCCAGGC
>ENA-OZST01000480-OZST01000480.1-human-gut-metagenome-genome-assembly--contig:-NODE-480-length-11812-cov-5.178362_pt1 | contig 11812 bp, 7 predicted proteins | sample MGYA00244127_ERZ653976 | MGnify/ENA primary metagenome ERZ653976 (study PRJEB26926, sample SAMN06164877) | human gut metagenome | biome: ENVO:00009003; feature: ENVO:2100002; material: ENVO:00002003...
GGCGATACCCACCGGATCGCCGTTTTTCACCGCCTCGTCATAGGCGGGCTTGATGGCCTCCAGTGTCTCTACCAGACCGGTGGAGTCATCCACGATCTGGCCGTTGGGCAGCACACCGCCGGGGCGGATGGCGTTGCGGTAGCGGATCTCCCAGGGGGAGATGCCCACCAGGTCGGCCATCTGGTTCAGCAGCGTCTCGGTGCAGAAGCAGGTCTGGGTGACGCCGAAGCCCCGGAAGGCGCCGGCGGGGGGATTGTTGGTGTAGTAGGCGCGCCCCTCGATCTCGAAGTTCTCATAGGCGTAGGGACCGGCGGCGTGGGTGCAGGCGCGCTCCAGCACGGGGCCGCCCAGAGAGGCAAACGCGCCGGTGTCGGATACCACGCTGGCCTTGACACCCTGAATGATGCCGTTTTCGTCGCAGCCCATGGTGAAGTCCATGTCCATGCTGTGGCGCTTGGGATGGACGAGGATGGACTCCTGGCGGCTGAGCTTGAACTTGACGGGCCGGCGGCTCAGGTAACACAGCAGCGCGGCGTGGTGCTGCACGGACATATCCTCCTTGCCGCCGAAGCCGCCGCCCACCAGGCAGTTCTGCACCTGGCAGTGGTCGTAGTCCACGCCCAGCATGGACGCGCACTCATGCATGGTGGTGTGGGCACTCTGGTCAGTGGTCAGCAGCTTTACGCCGCCGTTGTCCAGCGGCAGCGCCACGCAGCACTCCGGCTCCAGGAAGGCGTGCTCCGTCCACGGGGTGGAGAAGTGCTCGGTCAGCACATATTTGGAATTTTTGATAGCACCCTCGGCATCGCCGCGGGAGACGTGCTTGTAGGCCTGGACGTTGCTCTCCTCCTCGTCGAACACCAGCGGCGCGCCGGGGGCGGCGGCCTCGGCGGGGTTGTGGACGGCGGGCAGGACTTCGTACTCCACCTTCACCAGCTTCTTGGCGGCCTCCACCGTCTCCTGATCCACGGCGCAGACCAGTGCCACACTGTCGCCCAGATAGTGGGTGATCTCGCCTACGCCGATGAGGGTGGGCTGATCCTTCTTCAGATGGCCCACGTTGACCTTGCCGGGGATATCCTTTTGGGTGGCCACGCAGATCACGCCGGGCAGCGCTTCAGCTTCGCTGGTGTCGATGGACAGCACACGGGCGCGGGCATACTGGCTGCGGACCGCACCGCCGTAGCACATACCGTCCACATAGATATCATCAGGGTACTGGCCATAGCCCAGGACCTTTTCCTCCACGTCCAGTCGGTGGACGCGGCTGCCCATCTGCCAGTCGTCGGCGGAGGGGGCGGGCAGCTTGCCCTCGCGGAATATCTTAGCCGCCAGCAGGATGCCGTCGATGATCTTCACGTAGCCGGTGCAGCGGCAGATATTGTTGCGGATGGCAAAGGCGGCCTCCTCGCGGGTGGGATCGGGGTTCACGTCCAGCAGCCCCTTGGCAGAGATGACCATGCCGGGAATGCAGAAGCCGCACTGCACCGCGCCGGCCTCACCGAAGGCAAAGGTGTAGACCTGCTTTTCCCAGTCGCTGAGCCCCTCTACCGTGAGAATGGTCTTGCCCTCCAGCTTGTCCGTCTGGGGGATGCAGGCCTTGGTGGGCTTGCCGTCGATGAGGACGTGGCAGGTGCCGCAGGCACCCTCGCTGCATCCGTCCTTTACGGAGGTCAGGTGCAGCTCGTCCCGCAGAAAGCGGATGAGCTTCTGGTTCTTTTCCACAGTGACGGACTTGCCGTTCACGGTAAATGTCGCCATAGTGTATCTCTCCTTTGCGCCCGGCCGGGCTTATCTCTGGTATTTGCAGAAATTATAGCACGGGAACGACGGAAAAACAAGGTGAGAACCGCCGCATTTTGTCCAAGGCGTGATAGTATATCGAGAATATCGGATAAAAAGAAAGGAGCCGCCCAAGGCGGCTCCTTCAAACAAAAGCTTTCTTACGTCTCCAGCACCGGAAGCATGATCTGCAGCAGAAACTGGCCCTGCTGGGCGGAAAACACGCACAGCCCGCCGTTGCGCTGGGCGATGGCCTGGATGCTGCGGCATCCGTAGCCGTGCCCTTCCCGGTCACTGATAGGCAGGCCGTCCCGCATGGCTATCGGTCCGGCGCAGGGATTGCGTATCTCGATGAGAAGCTTGTTCTGCCGCACACCGCAGTACAGGGAGATCTGCTTCCGGTCGGCGGGCAGGTCCGCCACGGCGTGCAGGGCGTTTTCCAGACCGTTGCTCAGCAGGGAGCACAGCTCCGTGTCCGAAATGGCTACATCGTTGGGCAGTGAGGCATCCACGGTCAGCACGGCGCCCTGCCGCTGGGCTTTGTCGGTGAAGGAGGAGCACAGCAGGTTTACCAGATGGTTTTCGCAGAAGCGGCGGGGCGTGATGGCCTCGATATCCGCCTGGACCTTTTTGATATACGCTGCCGCCTCGTCCGGCCGTCCCACGGACAGCAGACCGTCCAGCATATTCAGGTGGTGGCGCATATCGTGCTGATAGACGGCGGTCTGGGTCTCCAGCCGGTGAAGGGAGTCCATCTCAGACTGGGACTGCTCCAGCTCCGCCTCCAGCATGGAGCGCTGCATCTCCGCGTCGGCGCGCCGCTGTGACTGCAGGTGAAAGGCGGGCAGAAACAGTACATAGAATGTTATCAGCACTGTGGGCAGAAATTCATTCAGCGCCTGAATGCCGGAATAGAGTGCATCGGAGTAGATCGTGGTGGCATAGTCGAAAATATAATAGGTGACGGGCAGGCTGCCGAACAGCAGCAGCGTCGCCGTTGAGGAGGTCATGGTGTTATAGGCCGCGGCCACGAAAAAGCGGCGCAGGAGATAATACATCACCGGCATCAGCAGGATATAGACCAGCTCGGCGGCCAGCGTGCTCTGCGTCAGCGCCTCCACGGCGATGCGTCCCCAGCGGGGCGGTTGGCAGCACAGATACGCGGTGCAGGTGCTGACAATGGCTACGCCCACCGATTTTTTCATAAACAAAATCAGGATCAGCACCAACGGCACATGGGTGACCAGCGGGTAGAGCTGCTTTACCGTTCGTTCGCCCAAAAGCACCAGCCCCAGTCCCTGTACCAGCAGGAACAGCAGGCACAGCAGCGTCAGCAGGCACTTCTGCTGTCGGGAGACATGGCCGCCGGTGGAGATATCCGCGCTGAGCGCCAGTCCATAGATCAGCACCAGCACATAGCAGAATATATCCAGCGCGGACTGCATAGATAAATCAAACATATTATGCGTCCCTCCCGGAAAACAGCAGGGCCAGATAGTCCTTTTGCAGCTGGCCGTACAGCAGGCGGGACACGGGCACGTTATGGCCGCTGAAGGTGATGACCCCGGCGGGGGAGAGCTTTTCGGCCTGGAGCATATTGACGATGTAGGACCGGTGGACCCGCATGAACTCCGGGCGGGCCAGCAGCGCCCCTTCATACTCGCGCATGGAGGCCGCCACCTCATAGACAGTGCCGTCGGCCATGTTGAAGAACAGGTGTTTGCCGTTGACTTCCACATAGCTCAGTTGGGAAAAGGGCAGACGCACCAGCATGCCGTTGGACTTGACGGTCAGGCCGTCCTGCGGCTTCTGATCCCGCAGATACAGCTTGTCCAGCACCGGATAGAGCAGCTTGGCATTGATGGGCTTGAGCAGATACTCCGCCGCCCGGACGCCGTAGCTTTCGTAGGCGAAGCCGGGAGAGGTGGTGAGAAAGATGATGTCCGCCGCCGCGTCGAAGGAACGGATCTCCCGTGCGGCGTCCATGCCGGTCATGCCGGGCATCAGCACGTCCAGCAGATACAGGGTGAAGCGCTCGGCGCGGGCAGCGTCCAGCAGCTGGCCGCCGCTGCGGAAGGTCTGAAAGCGGACATCGGAGCGCCGGTCAGACTGCCAGGCCTGCAAAAGCGCCGTGAGCTTTTCCAGTTCCTCGATCTGATCATCACATACTGCGATATACATGGCGCCGCCTCCTTGTGCTTTTCTTGTGCTTCACACGGCTTTATTTTATCATAAGAAAAGGGAATTGTCACCGCAAATTTTACATTTCGCGGACGTGTATGTGCATTTCGCGGCATACGCGGACGCAATCCTTCCCGTATCTGTTACGATATCCACAGCAGGGGGCGCTGTGCCCTGCGGAAGGGGGCGTTTGCGTATGAAATGGGTCATCTGGCTCGTGGCGATCGCCAGCACTTCAGCGCTTGTCGTCCTGTGGTTCTGGGAGGTCCGCCGTCTGCTGCGTCAGCACCGGAGCATGGTAGAGAGCGCCCGGTGCCAGCTGGCCGCTTTTGAAAAGCGGGCGGCAGAGGCTGCGGGCAATGCTGATGTGGCGGAGGTCCTGCGGCGCAGCGAGAGCATTTACCGGCAGGCCGCCGGCAGCTATAACGAGACACTGCATCGGCCATGGATCTATATTCCCGGGCGGCTGATGGGCTTCCACTATGAGGAGGCCGCGAAGGTCCCCGGCCGGGTACATATATAGATGAACAGGAAAGAGAAGCAACAAAAACCATTGGGAGGGTATTGTTATGCGCGATGAAATGAAACGGACGATGTTTGAACTGTTCGGCGTGGGCAGCGAGGATGACAAGGTGCTGGCCGCCGGCGGCAAAAAGCCTGTCGCAAAGCCGGAGCCGGTAAAGACCGCGCCGGTGCAGGCACCGGTACAGCCTGTGGTGAAGGCCAAGGCCGCCAGCTATCTGGCTGCGGGTACTTCACTGGAGGGCACACTGCGCTCTGACGGCGATGTGGAGATCGCCGGGGCATTCAAGGGCGAGATCATTACCACCGGCACGGTGACGCTGCGCTCGGTCATCCAGAGCAATATCACCGCCGGCAGCCTGAACCTCATCGGCTGTACGCTGACCGGTGATGTAAAGGTCACGGGCACCGTTACCGTCAGCGAGGATTCTCAGGTGACGGGCAACATCAACGCCAAGGAGCTGCTGTGCGCCGGTAAGGTCAACGGCGATCTGGAGATCACCGGCGGCACTACCCTGGAGGAGAAGGCTCAGATCAGCGGCGGCCTGGTGACGGGCACTCTGGCGGTGGTCAAGGGCGCGGTCATCCGCGGCGGCGTGGAGATCAAGGCCTTCTCCGGCACGGCCAAGCAGGAGCCCAAGCAGGAGCACAAGGCCAACTGACTGCGATCATGTGATCGGCGGCCGTGCAGCGGACGCTGGTACAGGCGGTATATATTATGGGCCTGTTCAGCAACAATATCCAGTATGCCGGCGGTTTTATTGAGCAGAAGGACGGCCCGGTTATGATCGCCATGCTGGACGGCATCGGCATGATTGGCCTGTATTTCCACCTGTATATGGGCGAGTAAGCTGTGATAAAAAAGGAGCACCCGGCCGGGTGCTCCTTTTTGCTTTTTTATTCTTTCGCCTCGTCCGCGTCCTCTGTTTGAGGCAGCAGCGTTACCTCCGCCGCGTCCACCTGATGGTCCAGAATGGAGGTCACATGGATCCGCATCCCCTCAGCCTCCAGCGTAATGTCCTGCGGGCCGTCGTCGGGTATCATGCCCAGCGCGTCGAACACCAGGCCGGTCAGGGTGTCATGTTCCTCCTGGTCCAGCTCGATGCCAAGTGCGTCCTCCAGATCGTCCAGCTCTACGTTGCCGGTGATGACCAGGGAGCCATCCTCCCGCTTTTCGATGCGGGGCTCATCATCGTCCGAAATGTTGCTGTCGTCGCTGCCCAGGTCGCCCACCAGCTCCTCAACCAGGTCGTTCAGCGTCACGATGCCCACCATGCCGCCGTACTCGTCCAGCACCACGGCCAGGGGATTGCCGGTACGCTTCATGTTGCGGAACAGGGCGTCGGCCTTAATGGTCTCCGGCACGAAGTACGGTGTGCGGACGGCGCCGGCCATTACGCTCTCCCGGCTCTTATCCGCCAGGCGGAAGTACTCCTTGGCGTTCAGAATGCCTACCACATTGTCCGCGCTGTCCTCGCACACGGGGTAGCGGGTGTGCCGCGTGTTGTGGATGGTCTCGGCCCAATCATCCATGGTGTCGTCCAGCCACAGCAGATCCACGTCCGTGCGGTGGGTGGCGATCTCCTCGGCGGTCAGGTCGTCAAACTCAAAGACGTTCTGGATGAACTCCTTTTCCTCATGGTCGATGCCGCCGTGCTCGCTGCTGGCGTCCACCATCATGCGGATGTCCTCCTCGCCCACCTGCTCCTCGGCCTCGTTGGGATCAATGCCCAGCAGCCGCAGTATGCCGTTGGTAGACGCGCTCAGCAGCCACACAATGGGCGCGAACAGCTTGGAGATGACAGTGATGAGCCCGGAGATGTTCAGCGCTACCTTCTCCGACTGCTTCATGGCGATCCGCTTGGGAACCAGCTCGCCGAATACCAGCGTGAAGAAGGACAGGATCAGCGTGATCAGGATCACGGCGAGGGTGTTCAGCGTGGCGGGGGGAATCGTTACGCCCAGCCCCACCAGCCAGTCCACCAGCGGATCGGAGAAATTCTCCGCCGCGAAGGCGCTGCCCAGAAAGCCCGCCAGGGTGATGGCCACTTGAATAGTGGCCAGGAACTTGGCCGGCTGGGCCGTCAGCCGGCTGAGCCGCCTGGCCTTCCGGCTGCCCTCCGACACCATTTTGCTCAGCTTTACCTCGTTCACCGACAGCACAGCGATCTCCGCGCAGGCGAACACGGCGTTCAGGGCGATAAGCACCACCTGTAAAAGCAATAACCAACCTATTGAGGTATCCAAATTTTGTCTCCTTTCCCGGGCTCCGCTGCTTTTGCGGAGCGCCTCCTCTCGCTTTTTGCGCGATGTAAAAAGCGCAAAAGACACGGCCTGTGTGCCTCGCGCACAGGTCATGTCTCACGTCATTCTCTGTTGTTCTGATCTCGTTCAGGGCAAGAGTCGCTGCCGGCTGTGTCCATCCTGTGATAGAACCTCCCTGTATTTTTGGTTATGTTTTATTATACAGATGTGTAGGGGATATGTCAATATGACCGGAGGGAAAAGTGCCGCGGACGTCATGTCCGCGGCACAGTCATGTTACTCTGTCAGCAGCGTTTCCAGCCGCGCACGGATCAGGCCCAGCAGCGTGTCGTTGTCCGGCTTGTCGGTGTATTCCGACGGGTCGCACAGCATGGTCAGGTCCTCGGTAAAGTGGCCGGCCTCGAATATATCCAGCCCCGCCTGCTCCAGGCAGCCGGAAAAGTGCACCAGGTCGGCGTTGCCGTCCAGTTCACCCCGCTTCCGCAGGGCGCCGGCCCAGGCGAACATGGTGGCCAGGGGGTTGGTGGATACCTTTTCTCCCTTCCGCCAGCGGTAGAAGTGGTCGGTGACGGTGCCGTGGGCGGCCTCATACTCGAAGCAGCCGTCCGGGGACACCAGTACGCTGGTCATCATGGGCAAAGAGCCGGAGGCCGCGGCGACCAGATCGCTCATCACGTCGCCGTCGTAGTTCTTGCAGGCCCAGACGATACCGCCCTTGCTGCGGAGGACCTTGGCCGCGATATCGTCGATGAGCGCATAGCGGTAGTGAAGTCCCGCCTGTTCAAAGGCGGCCTTGTACTCCTCGTCATAGACCTGCTGGAACAGCAGCTTGAAGGTCTGGTCGTAGTCCTTGGAGATGGTGTCCTTTGCGCCGAACCACACGTCCTGCCCCACGGACAGGGCGTAGGTGAAGCAGCAGCGGGCGAAGGAGAGGATGGAGGCGTCCCGGTTGTGCATGGCCTGCACCACGCCGAGGCCCTTGAAGTCGAATACCGTCTGGCGGCTCAGCTCCCGGCCGCTTTCATCGGTGAACACCAGCTCCGCCTTTCCGGCACCGGGTACGCGGTATTCCACCGCCTTGTACAGGTCGCCGTAGGCGTGGCGGGCGATGGTGACAGGCTTCTCCCAGCAGGTCACCACAGGCTTGACCCGCTTCAGCAGGATGGGTGCGCGGAACACGGTGCCGTCCAGCGCCGCCCGGATGGTGGCGTTGGGGGACTTCCACAGCTGGGTCAGGCCGTACTCCTCCTGGCGCTGCAGGTTGGGGGTGATGGTGGCGCACTTCACGCCGATCTTCAGGCGCTTGATGGCCTCCGCTGCCTGTGCGGAGACGGCATCTGCCGTCTCCTCCCGGTGGGGCAGGGACAGGTCGTAGTATTCGGTGTTCAGGTCCACGAAGGGCTTAATAAGTGTGTCCTTTATCATGCCCCACAGCACATGGGTCATCTCATCGCCGTCCAGTTCGGCGATGGGGACAGGCATTTTGATCTTTTCCATTCAGTTCACCGCCTTTGCCGCGTAATAGTTGATGAGGCACCCGCGCAGCAGCAGCTCGCGCTCCTCCGCGTTGGTGTTTTTCAGATAGAGGAGGAGGTCCGTTTTCCTGCCGTCATGCAGCAGTACCGCGGGAAATTCCTCGTCGCCCCGGGCCACCTTCTCCCGCACCTCCGGGACGTAGATAAAGTCGCCGGGTGCGCCGTCAAAGCTGTCGTCCGCCGCCAGTGTAAAAGGCAGCACGCCCCAGTTGACGCAGTTGGAGCGATAGCGCTTGGTGGCGAATTCGTAGCAGATGTTGGCGCTGCCGCCCAGCACCCGCTGACAGGAGGCCGCCTGCTCCCGGGCAGAGCCGTCGCCGGGCTTGTTGGCAAAGATAACGGAGCCGATGTGCAGCCGGGACAGACTGCGCGTATCCAGACCCAATGCGTGCAGCGTATCCGCCAGCACCGCCGGTACCTTGCCTGCGGTCCGGGCGCTTTCCAGCGCCGCCGCGGCCTTGGCCCGGGGAACGTAGTCCGGGTCGCGGCGGGACAGGGTGAACTGCGCCAGCTTCATAGGGTTGGAACGGTAGGAGGACGTCTCGCCGGAGGGGATCAGCTCGTCTGTGGTGGTGACCTCATCCCGCAGAACGGAGGCCACCTGTAGGAGCAGATCATCGGATAGGGCGGGGATGGCGGGCCATTCGGCGATGTTGGGACCGTATTGCAGCGGGGCGTCCGGCTGGGGGTGGCCGAAGCCGCGGTAGACCCGCTTGTCGTACACGGAGGCGTCGAACCGGCGCTCCGCGGGAGAGGGAGCGTCGTAGTCCACATCTGCCGCAGAGGTGAGCACACCGTGGTTCCGCGCGGTGGCGGCAATGGAACGGGCGTCCATGAGGATCACGCCGGACAGCTGGCCGTCGCCGGGCTTGGAGCCCTCCCGGTTGGGGAAGTTTCGGGTGGTGTGACGGATGGATAGGGCATCGTTGGCGGGCACATCGCCTGCGCCGAAGCAGGGGCCGCAGAAACAGGGCTTGCACACGGCGCCGGCGCGCAGCAGCCGGGCGGACACGCCGTTTTCCACCAGCTCCAGCTCCACGGGGACGGAGGGGGGATACACGGAGAAGTCAAAATTCCCGCTGCCCACATCGCAGCCGTCCAGAATGGCAGCCGCCTCGGCGATGTTGTCATACAGGCCGCCGGCGCATCCGGCGATGACGCCCTGCTCTACATGGAGCTTGCCGCCTTTTACCTTGTCGGTGAGATGCAGCTGCACCTTGCCGCCGAATTGGTCGGCGGCCCGCTTCTCTACCTCACGCAGGATGTCGCCGGGGTCGGCGATCAGCTCCCGCAGCGTCACCGCCTCGGAGGGATGGAAGGGCAGGGCGGCCATGGGCTCAATGGCGGACAGGTCCAGCTCGATAAGGCCGTCATAGTACGCGCCGTCCTCCGGATGCAGGGGGGCAAAGTCCCCCGCCCGGCCGTGCAGCGCCAGATAGTCCCGCACGGCGCCGTCCGTCTCCCAGATGGAGGTCAGGCAGGCTGTTTCGGTGGTCATGACGTCGATGCCGATGCGGTAGTCCATGCTGAGACGGCCGATGCCGTCACCCACGAACTCCAGCACCTTGTTTTTCACAAAGCCGTTTTTATACACCGCGCCGCACAGGGCGATGGCCACATCGTGGGGGCCCACGCCGTGGCGGGGCCTGCCGGTGACGTGCACCAGGATCACCTGGGGCGCTGCCAGGTCATAGGTGTTCCGCAGCAGCTGCTTGACGATCTCGCCGCCGCCCTCGCCTACGCCCAGGGTGCCCAGCGCGCCGTAGCGGGTGTGGCTGTCGGAACCCAGCACCATTTTGCCGCAGCCGGCCAGCATTTCCCGGGCATACTGGTGGATGACCGCCTGGTTGGCGGGCACATAGTCGCCGCCGTATTTCACCGCGGCGGACAGACCGAAGGCGTGGTCGTCGGCGTTGATGGTGCCGCCCACGGCACACAGGCTGTTGTGACAGTTGGTGAGCACATAGGGCACCGGGAACTCCGTCAGACCGCTGGCCTTGGCGGTCTGGATGACGCCCACATAGGTGATATCGTGGGAGATGAGACTGTCGAACGTCAGGTGCAGCAGGCCGTCGCCGCTGCCGGTGTTGTGGGCGCGGAGGATGCGGCAGGCCATGGTCTTCTCCCGGGCTGCCGCCATGGCGGGTGTGGCCTCACGGACGGCGCCGCCGGTCCAGAGGACGGGAAGATCGTGCAGCTTGATCATAGGATAGCACCCCTTTCGGGAAATCAGAGTGTCGGGCACAGGCGGCCCGTGCAATAATGTAGTCAGTATAGCACGATGATGAAAAAATGCAAGAGGAAAATCAAGAAAATTGCAAGTTTGAAATTTGCGTTTTGCAAAAAGATCGAGTTTTGACGGATAAATTTGCGTTAAAATAAAAAATTTTGAAATTTTGAAATTTTGCTCTTGCAAAATGAAAGCGGCGGACGTATAATCACCCATGAAACAACGTACCGCCCTGCGGCGAAAGGAGAAACCGATATGACCGAGAAAGACACCACGATTTTAAAACAGTATACCAATCCTCTGAGCCGCAGCATCCAGGAGCAGTACGCCATCAGTCCGGATCACTACCGGGGCGATATAAAGCTGGGCCTGCGGAATAACGATGGCACGGGCGTTTTGGTGGGTGTGTCCAAGGTGGGCAGTGTTCAGGGCTATCTGATGCAGGACGGTCAGCGTGTTCCCGCCCCCGGCAAGCTGTACTACCGCGGCATCGAGCTCACCGACATCGTGGAGGCCCACCGCAAGGCCGGCACCTTCGGCTTCGAGGAGGTAGCCTACCTGCTGCTGATGGGTTATCTGCCCTCCAAGAGCGAGCTGGCCTACTTCGACAAGATCATGAACCAGGCCCGCAAGCTGCCCGAGGGCTTCACCGAGGGCATGATCATGCGGCACCCCAGCCACAATATCATGAACGAACTGGCCCGCAGCGTGCTGAGCCTGTATTCCTACGATCCGGACCCGGACAACACCTCCATCGACAATATGCTGCTGCAGTCCGTCAAGCTCGTTGGCTATTTCCCGTCCATTGTGGCCAATGCCTACGCGGTGCAGCGCCACTACTTCCACGGCGACTCCCTGCATATCCATTTCCCGGTGCCGGAGCTGTCCACGGCGGAGAACTTCCTCCGCATGATGCGCCCGGACAAGAGCTACACCGATGAGGAGGCCCATCTGCTGGACATGATGCTCATGGTCCACGCGGAGCACGGCGGCGGCAACAACTCCACCTTCGTCTGCCGTGCCATGTCCTCCAGCGGCACGGACACCTACAGCGCCATTGCCGGGGCTGTCGGCTCCCTGAAGGGGCCCCTCCACGGCGGCGCCAACGCCAAGGTCATGGAGATGTTCCGCTATATCAAGGAGAATGTGGATCCCCACGACGACGGCTCCATCAAGGACTATCTGAGCAAGCTGCTGGACGGCCAGGCGGGCGATCGGTCCGGCAAGATCTACGGCCTGGGCCACGCGGTGTACACTATGTCTGATCCCCGCGCCGTGCTGCTGAAGAAGTACGCCC
>ENA-OZST01000483-OZST01000483.1-human-gut-metagenome-genome-assembly--contig:-NODE-483-length-11794-cov-7.730641_pt1 | contig 11794 bp, 16 predicted proteins | sample MGYA00244127_ERZ653976 | MGnify/ENA primary metagenome ERZ653976 (study PRJEB26926, sample SAMN06164877) | human gut metagenome | biome: ENVO:00009003; feature: ENVO:2100002; material: ENVO:00002003...
GCCTCAAACTAATATTTGAGGCGGTTTTTTGTAAAAGAGTCCGTGTTGGATTATTCTTTTTGGACAAACAACGGACAAACAAAATAGCGATTTATAACGATTGCAAGCCGCTATTTTCTGATAGTTATAAACTCTGCGTCGATAATTTCAGCGTGCGGATTGTGGTTTATGATGGACTGATCGCGCGACTTGACACGCTTCGTTCGCCAAAGGAATCCGAGGAACCGCGCATATTTGACGCGCTCCACGTAGGTAATCCGGTCGCGGCTTATGACGTCGGCCTTGTAGCTATTATCGGGGAAAATGCAGCACGAAAAATCGAGCCATTCGTCGTGATGCTCGGCGCACCTTGCCGGAACCTCGGCGGCCCCGTCGGGTGTGACCTCGACAAAAACGGTATCGCGGGCCTTGCCCTGCAACTTGTAAATGGTCTGCTGCTGTATCTTGGTCAGTTGCTCCAACTCCTTTTTCTTAACGCCCATGTCGCGGATTAACGCGGCATCGTCGGCGCGGTACCGCTCCAACTCCGCCACCCGCAGCTGCAATTCGCCGACTCTAACGGCCTGCTCGCCGCTTTTGGTTTGATAACGTTCCACCTCGCCCAGCAGTATCTCTGTGTTGTTGCGGTATGCGTCCCGCTCCCTCCGCAATTTTTTGTTTTGATGGATCAGGATTCCAAATGCCGTAATCACAGCCAGTGCTGCCAGTGCCACGATTAGATACTTTTTCATACTTTCCCAAAATAACGGATCCAGTTGAACGATTTGCGGCTGCGAATATATTGGTTATCTCCCTCGTTGGCGTGCGCCTCCATCTCGAACATGGATGCGTAATAGGCCGTGTCCGCCGCTGCGGTCGCGGAGAGCTTCCGCCGCACGGTGTTATACACCCACGAAATCCCCGCCTCAACAAAATAGATGACGTAATAAAGCAGGAGCGCCATGACGAATGGCCAAACGCCCCATCCGAACGCCAAAGAGAGCACCAAGGCGGTAATCAGCGCGACGGCCGTAACCTCCATATACTGCTCGACGTGGATGGCCTCGTGGTTCACCGCTTTTGAACTCAACGGCTGCGCCTGCTTGCGCTTCGTGCAGATGAAACCGAAAATCATGGCTGTTTCGTAGCCTTTTCGCCATAACAGTAGGAGGGCCGCGATGCTGTTGTAATAAACTTTTCTCATGGTTAAAGTGATTTTAGATATGATAATCAATAGTAGGTGTACTTGGCCGACTACCTACTAAAACCGGCACCGTCACGATTCCGCAGAGTATGGCCTGCAGCAACTTCATCGGGTCATCGGGATATAGATCGCTTCTCCGGCCGGTTTGGACAACAGTTGTTTCCGCTGCCTCCCCTCTTGATTCTTATACCCGATATGTACCCAGCGAGGCACCCCGGCTACATCCTCGTTTTCCGAAATCATCTGGTCGAACCTCTTGCCCCGAAGCCATTCCCGACAGAACGTCTTGAACTCCCGGAACCGTCCGTTGTTAGGCACCAGATCGACAGCCCAGCCGACACAATGCGCCGAGGTTGCCGAACCCTTGACGGCCTTGTTCAGTCGATAACCCCTATATCCGGATGAAACGGTCAGGGCCGGGGTTCCCCAATGTTCGTTCGCGCACAACACGGCCCACGCCTCCCGCAGCGGATCGATCAGACGGTCGATCATCTCTTCGAGGTTGCGGCGATGTTCTTCCGTCGGCGTGTTATCCAAATTCATCTTTCGGGCCGTTGCCGAATAAATGAGTTCCTGCAAAGTAAAATGTTTCATTATGACTGTTGTTTTTTGGATTCTTCCCGTGTCCGATCAAGCGTGCGGAGCAATTCGATAATATCTTCAGGGTCTTTGGCGTGCGCCAATTCAGCCACGATGTCGCCGATCTTCGCGGCCGACGACCGGGCCGCCCGGAGATTCTCCCGCACGCTCCACGCCTCGATACACACGGCGATCACGGCCGACACGGCCGACGCATAGGGCATCGACCAGATTCCGAACAACAGGCCGATGACATCGATACACATGAACAGCGCCGTCACCTTGCCGTAGTCCCCGAATTTGGTAAAGGTGCGACGAAGCCCGTGAGAATCGATCGGCAGCTTCAATGCCCGCGCCTTGCGAATCCCGGCACGCATATCGACCATTACGGCGATAAACATGACAATCCAGATGATAATTTCCGCCAGTGCTGCCCGGCGGACCGTCAGTATATCCACGCCGAAAATATCGGCAACCCCGTCAAACATCACAACCACGATTATCCCTCCCAAAAGGTGTATTTCTCCTGCATACGGGCTATGTATTCATCCCGCTCCTCGGACGTGGCATCGCGCCACATACCGGATTTCTCTCCGGAAAGTTTTATGCGCCGGGTAAGGTATAGCCTCTCTTCATCCGGCACCTCGGCTGCTTGGGTAATGTAACTCCCCTCGTCGGCGATCTGCTCCGTAAAAATTGTTTTCTGTTCTTTCATAACAAATTTTTGTTTATGCCGTAGCGAATGAAATCTTTTTTGCCTGCGCCGCCGTATTGATCGCATACCAGTCGGACTGCTGCGGGTCGGTCAGCTTGGCATAGACGTCGGCATGAACCGTGACCGTAATGTCCGACGTATTGGTCGCATTCTCCACCAGATACTGGAAAGATTCGAGCGTAAGCAACGGACTGTCCCTCAAATCGATATTATACCGCAACAGGTTAAACCGTACATCCTGAAGGCTTTTACACGATGTAAATGCCAAATTATTAGCCGTATTTTCGAATGTTATTCCTCCAATGATCGTGACCAACTGCTGACATCCGTGAAACAGCTGGCTACAGTCTGAAAACCTTACAAACTGCGACTTGGGACACAAATAGATAGTCTTAAAATTGCTCGCTCTGAAGGTAGAACGAGCTGTCGTCTGGATGCTCGAAGAAGTCCTGGACGGAGATTTGCGGGGCGGCAGATTCACCGGTATATCGGTACTTTCCAACACCGAATCCCAATTCGAATTATTCAATACATTGTGCGACAGACTATATATCTTGGTCATCACACTGTTGGAAATGCCCGTCACGGCACCCACTGTCCAACTCTTACTCGATGTGTCCCACACCGCACCGGCCGCCACGAACAGATCGTGCAGAGGGCTGCCGGAAGGAGTATTTGGAAGCGACATGGCACCGGTAATTTCCCATGAACCTTTGATAATCATATATTCAGTTTTTTCGATTGGTTGCCGAACCTTTCGGGCGAACAAACGGCCATCGATTGTCAGCAGCCCAAATTCGGCGATCGACTTTCCGGCGGCGTCCATGTAGCCAAAGGTGAAGTTGAATCGCACGGTGTCGGGCGCGGGGTACTCGACCGTTTGCACATCGACAATTGTAGGGTCAGTTATCGATGTGTCGTTCTCGGTCGGCTCGGTTCCGTTCGTTCCCGCCGCGACCTTTGAAATGGCTGCATTCGGCAATCCCGCCAGCGCTTCGGCGGCGATCTCATAGGCCCCGTTTACGATCTGGTTGCTTTGCCGCAGGCTCCATAACTCACGCCCCTGCTGGTCGTAGGCGATCAAATGCAGAACACCGTCTATTGGTTTTACGATCCGCGTCATAATTAGAAATCTATACGATTGTTTGACCCTATTAAAAAATATCCGACATCCGTTTTAGCCAACATAAGGCTTACATATCCACCTTGTGAGGCAAGGGTTATATTATCAGAGTTATAACTATAGGCTTTAAACCCACTTTTTACTGATACATGAACAGTAATAATATCGTTATTCGATACAATTACAACCGGAATTATCGCAGGCATTTGGCTGAATTTTACTTTGTCGATACCGATGTCGCCGCAATTTATTTCCAGGTATGCATTATTACCTGCCGATGTTGCATTCGAGATATTAACTACCATTGATTGCCATTTTCCATTTACGGTATTATATGTAAAAAGATCAGTTATCGGAATTGTGAGAGTGTTGGATATGCTGATATTTTTAATATCGTTCACAACACACGGCGCTAAAGTCCTTTCAAATAGCTCCGCAGTTATTGCATTTTTCTGTATGGCCCGACCGGGGATTGCTTCGTCTGCGAAAATAGATTCGTCATTCAATCCCTCCTCTGCGATTTGGGCCGCTGTAAGAGTTTTATCGGCTATTTTTGCTGCGGTAATCTTTTTTGAGCCGATTGTCGGGTTTGGGTACGTGCCGGTAAGATCACCACCGGCGATCTCAGGAATCAAATCTATCACTTTGCCCAAAAACTCCCTGATCTTCGGCTCGGTGATCTCGCCCGTGTCGTTGTTCGGGAAATACTGCTCAAGCAGCCCCTTTAAGTCCTCTTTTTGTGCCATATTTTTGCCTTTTTATTTGAATCCATGATTAAACCCGGCCGAAAATGCCCGGGGGCGTTGTATAACATCAATTTCCAATGAATCAGATGTCGGGAAAAATAATTTTTCAGGCTCGATCCGTTGAAAAAATCCGATTTCAGCCAAATACGATCGTTCATTTTTATAAAATTCGACGAACAACCGGATTTTCCGGTTCTCCTCGGCGGTGATGTGGCGACTATCGTCCGCCTCAACGAATACGCGGAACCTCGCCCAGTCTTCGGGGCTTTCAGGGCCGCCGGGCAGAGCCGTTACGCCCTCCTCCAAAATGACGATCGGGAACCCCACTGTACGGCACACCTCACGGATAGCCCACGGCGTACCGATGAACTTGTGCAACGCGATAGATTTCTTGATGATGTCCCGCTGCTGCTGTTCGGTTTCGGCCATTCCGAACCCTTGCAACCCGTCGATGTCGAACTGGTCGGCAAGATACGGCAAGGCGCTCGGGGCTACCGTGTCCACCAAGTACGGCAGGAACTCCGATAGGTCCCAGTTGTCCCATCGGTCGGCCACCATTTCCGAAAAGGCCCGTGCCAGTTCGTTGTCGCTGATCGCGCTTGCTATGACGTTTTTGTCATCCACGGCTAAATCCTGTTACGTTCACGGTTATTCCCGTGCAATTTGGAAATTGTTCGTCCGATATGATCAGGTTTGCGGCCGGCGCGACGACCGTAACGTCGTACACGCTGGACAACCGGCACGCTTGGGCAATGTGCGACCGTATGATGTCCAAACCGAGCTTTGCCCGCTTCTCCTTGGCAAAATCTTCCAAGGCGCTGGTGATACTTGCCCGCTCGGTCGCGGCATCGGCGCCGTCGTACAGCACCACGTCCACCATGAGCGCATAATCCTCGCGCTCCGGCGCCGATACGATTACCGTGTCCGTGAGCGGCCGCACATTCTCAGCGTTGCACACGTTGTACACATCCGTAATCACCTGCGCGGGCGTTTCCTCTTCATTCGTCAGTGGAACGATCAACACACTACCGGGTACCGGCGAAGACACGGACACGTCGGTAATCATGGCGTTGGCACTTTTCGCGTAAAACTTGTAACTCGACCGAGATCCTGCCGATGAATATTGCGATGGCGCCAGTTTGATGCGCTCACGGAGCTGCGCGTCGCTCTCCACATCGGAACCTCCGCCCGTGACGTCGATATTTTCTACCGTCGATACGAACGCCAGCGGGTCCAGTATTTTGTTAATCGTACCGACGGCACAACCATTCCCCACCTTGCCCGCAACGTCGGCCAAAACGGACAGTTCTACGGTCATAGTGGCGGGGGCGATTATGGCGTCGTCGATCGTGCGGAATATCGCCAAACCGTCGCTGCTCGATACGCGGGTTCCCTCGGGAATCAAAACGGAGCCGTGCCCTGCAACAAGAGTGAAGCGGACGGTACACCCAGCACTGGCCGCCGGCAAACGCTCGACGGCCACCAAACCCGCGATGTAATCGAGGATTGGCGCGGTGCTGAACTGGTAGAGCATTTGCCGCATACCCGCATTAAAGCGGTTCACAAGTAGCGTTTCGCGGAACACCACGAAATTGAGGATCAACTGCTCGACTTGGGCAGGTTGCAATTCACGCCCCAACAGCTCCTCCAGCTTTGCCTTGCTCTCCGCCATGATTACGGCGGGATCACGTTCCACGAATGTTGGGATATTGTTGTCAATAGCCATTATATGATCGTTGTTATCGTTATCTGTTCTGCCGATCCTACCACCGTGCCCTCGATCTTAAAAACTGTGTGGGCGGCATCGTTACGGCTCGCGGAAATGCGGGTTACATCGAGGCGCTTTTCCCACCGGCCGATGGCCGTGGTCGCTTCGTAGATGATTTTTCCCAACACCGATGGCAGGGGTTTATCTAAATATTGGTACACGTTGCTGCCGAACTCCGGGCGCAATGGATCGCTGCCCGGGATGGTCGTCAGGATGATATTGATGGACTGTACAATATCATCCACCCCCTCGACGATCGCCGCCGGATCGTCCATGCTGACCTGCCAGTTTCGTGTGTCGTTCGGTGCAATCATACGGCGCTTGCGGTTATGGTTCCCGTTACTGGGCCGGCGGTATTCGCCAGCGTGATCACGGCGGTATTTACCCCCTCGACGATCGCGGCAGCCACCGCGTTCGTGATGGACTCGGCGATACGATCGGCGGACGCCTCGGGGTTATCTGTTTTGTCTCGTTCGGCGAGCATGGCGGCCTTGATCGCCGCTTTCAATGCTGATTTCTGTACGGGCATACGCTTATGGTGTTGGCGGTCCCGACACGCCTGTACTGGTCGGGTGCTTGTGTGTTGTTAATTTTATTTTCTGCGTTCCGGCGGTAACTTCAACGCTGGCGGTGATCTCCCCGGTAACAGTGGTGTCGCCCGTGATGTTCACCTCACCCTCGACGTTCAATTTTTTGCACGCGATCGACAGCTCGGAATCCGGTGCGTTCACGCTCAACTTATGCGCCTTGGCATCATAGAACACCTCGGCGCCGTCAGCGTATTTTACGCCCATAGTGTCAGGTCCAGCCCAGTCGGGTGGTGTGTCCGTATCGCTCCAAAGTACCAATACAATGGCGCCCTGCTCGCAATTCTCGTCCATTGAACACAGCACTTGCGCATTTACCTCGACCGGTATCCAGTGCTTCGTTTTGTAGGTAGCCATAGACGGGATGGCCAGCCAGCCGGAAACGATCTCGTTCTCGTCGAACGAAACACGCGCATAGCCCAGGTTCTCACCCTCGCCGATCTCTGATATTATACCCAGCCGAAACATACCTATACCTCTATTTTTCTAATTGTCGCCGTGGTTACGTACCCGCTTGAATTATCGAGGTCATGAGCCGACGATACCACATGCCACTTTCCGGAAAACTTGCCGATGCCAGTCAGCTCGATATTGATCCCCGCTACCAGCTTGACATTCCCCGCAACGGTGATGCTCCCCGTTATTTTGTCCTTGTTTTTTTCTTTCAACGCACCCTTGGCCTTGGCTTGGGCCTGCGTCTCGTTCTCTACCGTAACGTCTCCCTGCCACGTGTCTTTCGACAATGTGCCCTTGCCTCCCTCTTGGTCTGACGGCTCGATCTTCCACCGCCGGACGCTGTTAGTCTTCATATTGCGGGTCGCTACGACAGCACCGCCATACACCTGACTCGTTTTGTCCGTGAACGACGCCCGGCTCAACTCGTTTTTGTGAATGGTCATCACCGCGGGCAGGGCCTCCAGTTCCTCGGCGTCCATAAACACGAGCTGATCACCGCGCACGGAAAACACGATCCCGTACTCCCTGGCCAGTCCACTCAAAAATGCGAGGTCTGTCTGCTTTTCCTGCGTTTTGCGCTCGACCTCTATCTTTTGCAGGTCGCTGACATTGCCCACGAGCTTCAGCCCGTGCTTCGTCGCAAAGTATTGGGCGATCTGCTTCAACGACTGCTTTTCGAACGCCTTGCTGTTCCGCGAGCGCAGCGCCTTGGATATAGCAGCACCGATGGCTTTGATCGTAACCGTATCGGGTGGAAACTCCAGCCCGATCTCGTCTATCTCAAAGAGTCCACAATCCAGCGGAGCATCGGGCGTGCCGATCAACACCGCCAGCGTGTCGCCTTGTTCGGGGTACCATCCGTTTTTCCAATGGTCAGTGGTATCTTCGAACGTCAGCGTCAAATCGTCACTTTCCGCCTCCTCTTTGTCTGCATACGACAATCGGGAGAGATAGGGCGACACGTCGGCGGTTACGTTCTTACCATTGACGGTGATTTTCGCAATGACTTTCTCTAACGTTTCCATGGCGGCAGGTCTGTATTTACGTGCATATCGCTGTCTTCGACGATCGGGATCACCAGCACCGTGCCCAGCGGGAAGACCGCCGTAAGCGGTATGAGCGGGTTGGCATCCGATATGATGGCGATCCCGTCCATACTGCCGTAAAACTTGGCAGCGAGCAGATCGATCCGATCTCCCTCAACGGTCGTATAGTTGAAACTCGACATTTAATTGCCTCCCTCTTTTGTCCCTGCGAACCCCGCTACCGGTGTGGCGCTGGTCGTTACTTTTCCCGCGCTGTCGGACAACTGCCCGACATTCATCTCCAGCACCGACACATCCACCACGTTGTCGATTTTTGCGAGGTTGCTGGCATATGCAATCGCCTCGTCCAATGACGTGGGTAAGTTGCCCGCGCGGTTGATTATTTTCTTGGTCGCCTCGACTTTCGTCTTGGCCGACGCATACAACCCTTGTGCATCGGTGGCTAACTGCTGGACCTCGCGGACCCCGCGCTTTAGGCTGGTGGTTCTGCTTTTCACTTTGGCGATCGACTGCTTCATTCCGCTAACCTTTTCTTTGGCTGCGGACACGTCGTTGGTTATACCTGTGGCGGGGCTTGGAGCCGACGCAACAGGCGCCACCGCGATCGGCTTCTGACTACTCAGCGCCCGCCCTGTCGGGGCTGCTTCCTCTTCGCCGGGACTCTCCAGCAAATTCACGGTGACGGTTGCCAGCTCCACCCATCCATCCGCCGCGCACTGCTGGTTGGCGATGTCCAAGCTCGTAATAACGAATCTCCCGACAATTCGCCCGTCTCCGGTAATGTACGGCAGCACCTCGAAAGCGTGCATCGACGCTTTCAACGCATATATCTCGGCCTGCGGATCACAAAATTCTGATGAATATGTGATTGTCAGGCCCAACTCCCGCAGCTCGGCACCAGTCGGCTGGATGGCGTCTTTGTCATTGACACGAGGGATTTGGCCGTATTTTACGGCATCTGCCTCGCTGGTCGATACGGGAGTTTTCAGCCCTTGAAATATGTGATCTCCGAGTTGTGCAAACATGGGTGCCAGCTATTACGCAAAGGACAAACGTGTCTTGTTTTCTTCATATTTACGAATCAGTTCCATGATCTCGTTCGCGTGCTGCTTCAGCATTTTTCCGAACTCGTCCCGCGCCTCCCGCGTAGTCGATCCGGCGAATGTGATCTGCGGGGCATAGGTAATGGACGGGCCGGTATTCCCGCCGCCTACAATGGTCGAGGTATTCACCGTGCTGGATTGCATCGACTGCGTGATTCCACGGGTCGCTTGCATGGCCACGCCCTCGGTAGCATTTTCGACGATTGCACCCCCTCGATCAAGGCCAACGACCAGCCCCTGCGTGATATTCAGACCATATTCGGCGAACAAACGGGACGGGGAATTGATACCGAGAATAGACTTGAAGCCGTTGGCAATCCTACGGCCGATATTCTTCATTCCCTCGACAATCTTATCGACCATAGAGGTTATTCCATTCCAAAGCCCTTGCAATAGGTTTTTGCCCCACTCATAAAAGCGGGGGCCGAGGTTCTCGAAGAACGTCCCCACATTCTCCCACGCGCCGCGCATCCATTCGACGGGTTGCAGGTTGCTGAACCAGTCTTTGATCCCGCCCCATGCGTTCGAAATGCCGCTCTTGACGTTACCCCAAAGGTTAGAGAACCAGCCTTTCACTGATCCCCATGCCTTTTGCACTCCCTCGCGGGCCTTGTTGATGGTATTTTTGATACCCTCCCAGGCTTTCCCCGCACCGGCCTTGATCCCGCCCCACAAGTTCGAGAACCAGCCCGTTACAGTGCTCCACACCTTTTTGATCGCTTCCCACGCCGCTTTGAATATCCCGACGATAGCGTCCCACAACTTTTTGAACCACGCGGCAATTTTGTCCCAATTCTTGATGACAGAATACACAACGGCCCCAAGTGCAATAATCAATGAGATAATGGTTAAGATAGGATTTGCTTTCAATGCTTTATTAAATAACTTTGTGGCAACTGTGGCCAGTTTTTGAGTTTTCGTATATCCTTTCATGGCCTTATCAACCACAAGAAAGGTATTTTTTATATTTTTGAATATTGAAATACCTATTGTTACAGCATCCGACATCGCTCGAAATGCTTTTCGGAACTGTAGAATAATAAAAGCAACGCTACCGATCGCAATGGCAGCCGTGCCTAATATAGCGATCCATTTACCCGTGGTCATCGCTATATTGCCGATTGTGGCGGCCAGTTCGGGATTTTCCTGTACCCATTTTGTTATCTTATCGATAACCTTTGATATTTTTTCGGTTGCCGCCGACAATGCGGGGATCAGTGCTGCACCTAACTGTAACTTAACGCCTTTGACCTGCTCTCCGATATTTTCGAGTTGGTCGCTAAATGCGTCGCCCTTGGCAATCATCTCGTTACTTAACGCAAGTCCCAAACGCTCGGCTTCGGCGTAAAACGCTTTTAGACCGGCCTTGCCATCGTTCAGCATAGGGATCAGATCGGCACCCGACTTGCCGAACAATTCAACCGCCAAAGCGGTCTTTCCGATGCCGTCTTCGGTATTATGAAAAATATCGGCTACATCCTCGAAAATCTCGTTCGGCTGGCGGAGATTACCCGCACTGTCTTTGATTTTGATACCGAGATCCTCGAACGTCTGCATGTACGTCTTATTTCCGCCGGTAGCTTCGGCGACCATTCTGTCGAACTTCACTAACGACGCGGACAATTTTTCAGTTTCGACCCCTGACATCCTACCGGCATACGCAAGTTTTTGGAATGCCTCTACACCCATACCGGTACCCCGGGCCATATCGTACATATCTCCGGCGTAATCGGCTGTTGATTTTCCAACGGCCAGAATGCTGCCACCGACGGCCGCGCTTGCACCCAGCATAGCAGCTCCGGCTTTCGTCATAGAGCGGCCTACTTTGCCAGTAGTACGCTCGAATGCAGAAAGTTTGTCCGTCGATTTTTTGACGGCCTCGTCTATAATGCGGCTCATTTTATCCGTTGCAGACAAAATGAACGCTAATTTCAGAGTGTTGGCTGCCATGTGTCGTTATCGCTTTTCGATGCCGGATAATACCACCCGGCGGGGTGTTGTGATCTCTTTTTCGTAAATTTCGACTGCGCGGTCCAAGTAGGCAAAATAATCCTCCACGATCAGATCGAGAATGCCGTCTATTCCGCCGCCGGTGAAGTGGGCCAAAAAAACAATATCCGCATGTGGGATTTGTCTGATTAGCACCCTTGCGCCAGCGTCGGACCTTATCCGTTTTTTGAGATGTCCCTTTCTACCTCTTTTTTTGCGTCGGGGAAAAGGAACTCGGTGATCTTATCCATCTCCTCGGTAGTGAAGCCGTCCATCAGATCGTCGTAAACGATCGGCTGACCGTTTACGAGAATTTTGGCGGCCATCAGGTGCATGCCGCGCTCGACGTCCGTCAGGCTCTTGTTGTTGGTTAGCTCCATCTGCTTGCGTACCGTGATACCAATCTCAGCGATCTCGGTGTTGGCGTCGAGCTGGAGCCGCCGCCGAACTGACAAATTCGGCTTGCGATTCAGTGCTTGCTGTCCCATTACAATCCAAG
>ENA-OZST01000504-OZST01000504.1-human-gut-metagenome-genome-assembly--contig:-NODE-504-length-11412-cov-5.262393_pt1 | contig 11412 bp, 8 predicted proteins | sample MGYA00244127_ERZ653976 | MGnify/ENA primary metagenome ERZ653976 (study PRJEB26926, sample SAMN06164877) | human gut metagenome | biome: ENVO:00009003; feature: ENVO:2100002; material: ENVO:00002003...
TACGAGATTTCTGCCTGTCTCGTGGGCTCGGAGATGTGTATAAGAGACAGGGCCCTGGCGCATGGATTTGCGCTGTGCGACCGGGAGACGAATCGTTGGAAGCTCCTGGACGATGTGCTGACGGAGACAGGCAGCTTTGATGCTGAGAACGTGGATGGCTTTTTCTCATATGACGGGGAGAGCTATTACTTCCTGCGGGACGGGGTGCTGCATTGTCAGAACGTAGCCGGAGGAGAGGCACAGCCGGTAACGGCGCTGTCACAGCTGCGGTTCGCGGAATTGACGGCCTATGATACGGCAAGCGGGCGGATGGCGGCCCTGTTCCTCCTGTCACCCTACGGCAGCGTCTGCGGTACGGCGGTCTTTGACCCGGAGACGGGGGCGATCAGCCTGCTGCAGGAGCAGCGGTATCAGGTGATGTTGGCGCCGGCGGGTGGCATGAGCCTGCTGGCCTTTGACAACGATAGAATGGGATATTCCGCCCTGTGCGGCAGCGGCGATACGTTCTGGTTCGCCGATGCTTCGCTGTTTCTGGACGCGGGAGGCGCGCTGTACGCCGTCGGCGATGTGGAGGAGCTGATCGGTGTGGGAACGGGCCGCACGACGCTGTATAACGTGGGGGAGAGCATCACGGCCTGCGACCTGACTGCTAACGGTATCGCCGGAGAGATGTACGACTGCTGCGTTCTGCCGGAGGCAGGCCTGCTGGTGGGCGGCATGTATGAAAACGGCGCCTTCCGGCTGTACGTTATAGACCCGGCGCAGCTGACCTTCGAGCCGGTAGCGTCAGCGGTGTCCGTCCCGTCGCCGCTGACGGTGAATGAGACACTGCTGCAGGCCTATTGGGGTGCCCTGAACGGCCTGCCGGTGGCAGAGAGCTTACAGGAGGCGCGGCAGCAGGCGGATGTGTTGGAGCAGCGATACGGCGTGCGGATACTGCTGTCATCCCAGTGCCGGGAGGCGGCGGCGCTGAGCAGCTATCCCATCACTCTGTCGGACACCATGGACACGGAAGCAGAGCTGAACGGCGTCCGCGCCGTGCTGGCGGCGATGGACCGCAGCTTTGCCCTGTATCCGGAGGGCTTTCTGGCGCAGTTCCGCAACCGCGCCGGTGAGGGCGGGCTGTGCTTCCTGTTGGTGGCTCACATCGACAGCGACTATGGCGTGGTAGGCTGCACCTACGATTCGGCGGACTGGCAGTATATCGCGCTGGATGTGCAGGCGGATTATATGCGGGAGGGCACTGTCTGCCACGAGATCTGGCACGCTACGGAGAACGAGATACTCTCACGCGATTACACCGCCTTTAACTGGGATGACTGGAATGCGCTGAACCCGGCGGGCTTTACCTATTGGAACGACAGCGGTGACTATGACCGGTACGACGCCCGCTGGACCATGTTCGACAACGGCGAGGGCGTGTACTTTGTGGACAGCTACGCCAAGCTGGCGGCACAGGAGGACCGGGCGCGGATCATGGAGTATTTCATGGCTCATGAGGACGAGGCGGGGCTGCTGATCCAGTCAGACGCCATACGGCAGAAGCTGACGTGGATGTGCCGCGCTGTGCGGGAGTGCTTCGATACCGCCGGATGGGGAACGCCCCGCTGGGAGAAGCTTTTGTAAAATAAAGGAGAGTCTATGATACCCGAATGGAAAATATATCCCCGCTCTCAGGGACACAGCACCGTGTACCTGCAGAACGTGGTCACAGATCCTGCCATACAGGTGGGGGCGTACACCATCTATGACGATTTTGTCAACGACCCCCGGGATTTCCAGCGGAACAACGTGCTGTACCACTATCCTGAGTGCAACCATGACCGGCTGATCATCGGAAAGTACAGCTCCATCGCCTGTGGGGCGAAGTTTATCTTCAACGCGGCCAACCATACGCTGAACAGCCTGTCTACTTACCCGTTCCCCATCATGTTCGAGGAGTGGGGGCTGGGGACGGCGTACGAGGACATTGCCGCCGCCTGGGATAACCACGGGGACATCGTGGTGGGCAATGACGTATGGATCGGCTATGAGGCCGTGATCCTGGCGGGCGTTACCATCGGCGACGGCGCCATCATCGGCAGCCGCGCCGTGGTGACAAAGGATGTGCCGCCCTACACCATCGTGGGCGGCCTGCCGGCCAAGCCCATCCGCAGGCGGTATGACGAGGAGACCGCCGCGCGGCTGGAGAAGCTGCGGTGGTGGGACTGGCCGGAGGCGCAGGTGCGGCGGGCTATCCCGCTGCTGCAGGCCGGCGATCTGGACGCCCTGGAAAAGTTGGTATAAGGCCGGCGGCCGTGGACCAGGCGTACACGCCGGGCACTTTCTGACCCTGCTGTAAAAGAGTATCTGAGGGATACGTGTATACGGACAACGAAATGAGCCCTCCGGCAGCTGCCGGAGGGCTTCCAACTGCCTGTTGCGAAACGGGCCGGGGAAAGGTATAATCTAAGGAGAACATACTGCGGAACGGCGAGAAAGGAGAAACCTATGGGTAATGTGACAGCGGACCGCGCATGGGATGTCCATCCGGTGACGGAGGCGGACATAGAGGCGTATCTGGACATCTATCTCAATTCCTATCCGGCGTACAAGACGCTGGACGAGGAATGCCGGGCACACTACCGGAGCAAGCATCTTACGGAGCTGCGGGAGGACACCCAGACTCGAACGATGGGCCTGTTTGAGGGCGGCACACTGATCGCCACCATGAAGCTGATCCTGTTCTCCATGAACTTCTTTGGGGTCATGCAGCCTGCCTGCGGTGTGATGGCGCTGGAGGTACACCCCCTGCACAAGAAGAAGGGCGCGGCGCTGTATATGATACGGTATGCCGAGCGCTATGCACGGGAAAACGGCGCGCTGCTGACCATGCTGCTGCCGTTCAACATCGGCTTTTACCGTCGGATGGGCTACGGCTTTGGCGGGAAGTTATATGAATACCATCTGCCAACCGGGGCACTGCCGCGGTTGGACGGAGAGGTGCGGGCGCACCTGCGCCTGCTGCAGCCGGAGGAGTTTGACCAGGCGATGGACTGCCAGCGGCGCTTTGCCGCCCGAAACCATGGCATGGTGGAGAAGTTCGACGAGGAGCTGCGCGGAGCCCGGGGGGATATTCAGGTGCGCCGTATGGGTTATTACGACGGTGGACGCCTGTTAGGCTATGCGGCCTATCGGTTTGAAAGCGCCAGTGCGTGCAACTATACCCAAAACCGGCTCAGCGTGGAGGAACTGGTGTATGAGAACGGCACAGTGCTGCGGGCGCTGCTGGGCGGCCTGCGGATGCAGGAGGATCTGGCCCAGACAGTGATACTGCGGACAGGGGAGGAGGACTTCCACCATCTGCTGGACGATCCGCAGGACGTGTCCGGAAACTACATCGACTACGGCTTTTTGCAGACCAATGTTTCCGCCGTGGGGACCATGTTCAAGCTGACGGACGGGGCGGACTTCGTGCGGCGGACCGGCTATCGGAATTTCCCGGCGGGGACGCTGACGGCGGCCTTCCGCTATCGGGATGAGATGGCGGACCGGGAGGAGGAGCTGCGTATCGGCTTTGCCGATGGCCGCTGGGCCGTGGCAGAGGGGACCGCGGACGTGACGGTGATCTGCCGGCAGGGGGATCTGGCGGCGCTGCTGATGGGGTCCTGCGGTCTGGCGGCGCTGCTGCGGCTGGGTGCGGCGTCCGCAGATGACGCCGAAAAGGCGCGGCAGTTGGCGCAGCTGCTGTACTGTGTCCAGAAGCCCTGGCTGAACGCGGATTATTGAGCTGCCGCAGTTGACAAATAGAAAACAGCGCAGGAGGGCAAGAGATGCGGAACATATTGAAGGAAAAGCTGGCCAGAGGTGAGAAGCCGCTGGGCACATTCGTGGGTACCGGCAGTGCTGCCGTGGTGGAATGTCTGGGCTGTGCGGGACTGGATTTTGCTATCCTGGACAATGAGCACAGCCCCATTGAGGCGGAGACAACCGCCCGGCTGGTGTGCGCCGCGGAAAGGCGAAACATCACGCCCCTGGCCCGGGTGCGGGAGATCAGCCGCCCGGCGATTTTGAAGCTGCTGGACGTTGGCGTGCAGGGGATCATTATTCCAGATGTGCACAGTGCGGCGGAGGTGAAGCGCGTGGTGGATTACGCCAAGTACGCCCCGGTGGGGCAGAGGGGGTTCTGCCCGTCCCGGAAGGACGGCTGGGGCACCGATACGCCGGCCGGCGTACTGGAGACAATGGCGCACTTCAACGGTGAGACGCTGGTGATCCCCCAGTGTGAGACGACAGAGGCGCTGGCGGATATTGAGAATATCGCAGCGATGGAGGGTGTGGACGGCATCTTTATCGGTCCCTTCGATCTGTCTATTTCTATGGGGCTGCCTGGGGCCTTTGAGGAGCAGCGCTTCAAGGCGGCCCTGACGCGGATACAGCAGGCCTGCCGCCAGGCGGGCAAACCCTGCCTGATATTTGCCGGGGACGGTGCGGCCGCCGGTGCACGGTTGGCCCAGGGCTTCGACGGCGTGGCCATCGGACTGGATGCCACGATGCTGATCGCCGGTGTGCGGGCGCAGCTGGCTGCCTGCCGCGGATAAAGAAGAAAAGAGGACGGCGCCCCGTGGGGCGCCGTCCTCTGCATATTACATATCCTTCATTTTTTCCAGCAGCTCTGCCATCTTGTCGTAGAAGTACCGACATTCGCGGATGCTCAGGTACTCCTGAGTGGAGTGGCAGTTGAAGGCGTTGGGCGTCAGGGAGACGGCGTTAAGGCCCGGAATGCGTGTGGTGAAAAAGCCGATCTCGCCGGTGCCGCCCAGGTAGTAGGGGGGATACTCCGGGTACATCTTGCGGAGCATTTCCATCCACTCATCGCTGACGCTGTACTCCCACTCCGGCAGTTCACAGATCAGCTCAGTTTTTACGCCCAGCCGCGCACACAGCCGCTTGAGCTGCTGGTAGTTGTAAAAACGCTTGGTGTCCGTGCTGCGGATGGTCACGGCCAGCTCGACCTCATCCTGCCGCGTCTCCAGTACGCCCACATTGGAGGTGCTGCCCAGGGTGTGCTCGAAGGTCTGGTGGGTGGAGCGCAGGCCGTCCGGCAGCAGTGTCATCAGGTCCAGCAGCATCTCGCGGTCGCCGTCGGTCATAGCGTCTGTTTCCACCTCGCAGGGGGAGACAGCGATGCTCATATTGGGCTCCCGGACGGAATACTCCTTTTTCAGCTTTTCCGCGCTGGCGGCTAGTACCGTCTCCGCGGCCTTGGTGTCCGGTACGGCGATGATGGCCGAAGCTGTGGCAGCGATAGCCGTGGCCATGCAGCCGCCTTCACGGCCGCCCTTGGCGGTGATGAGCTGGAAAGTGGACTGTTCCTCCAGATCCAGCAGCAGACGGTCCAGCAGAATGATGGCGTTAGCGCGCTCCAGCAGAGCCTGATTGCCGCTGTGGCCGCCGTGCAGCCCCTCTATCTTGAGACACAGGGCCTGCCAGCCCGGGCGGACCGGCTCGTGGCCGCGGGGCATGAGAACGCGGGCGTCGATCTCTCCGGCGCTGCCTACGGCGAAGCCAAATCCGTCAAGATTGACATAATATTTTGCTTTGAACTGGCTGTAGTCCAGATGGATGCCGCCGTTCATGGTGGTCTCCTTGTCTGCGGTGAACACGCACTCCAAAGCCGGATGCTTGGCCTGCTTGTCCGTCATGTAGGCCATCATAAAAGCCACGCCGATGCCGTCATCACCGCCCAGAGTGGTGCCCTCCGCCGTGACCACGTCGCCCTCGGCATAGACGCGGATGGGGTCCTTGGCGAAGTCGTGGTCAACGCCCTCGTCCTTGATGCAGACCATGTCGCTGTGGGAGTGGAGAATGACGGGTGAGGCATTTTCATAGCCCGGGGTGGCCGGCACCCGGGCGATGACGTTATACGCTTCATCGCGGTAGGCCTCGATGCCGTGGGCCTTGCAGAAATCCAGCAGGTACGAGGTGATTCCCTCCGGGTTGCCGGTCTCCCGGGGAATTTGGGAGATCGCGTAGAAGTTTTCCCATACACTGGCCGGCTCCAGGCCTGTCAGATGATAGTTTCTTGCCATGTTTCGTTCCTCCTGTTCCGTTGTTCTCTGTTTTATTTGCTCTCATTTTGATAGATCTGCCAATACATCATCAGCGCATAGGCAAGGGCGTCCTCGTCCACAGTAAAATGACTGCTGTGCAGCGGGTATATGGCGCCCTTTTCCGGGTTGCCCGTGCCCAGACGGAAGTAGGCGCCGGGGCACTTCTCCAGATACCGGGAAAAATCTTCGGTGATAAAGGTGTGCAGCAGGTCCCGACAGGGGAGGTGCAGCGCCTGCGCCGCGGCACGGACTGTATTCACCTGATCGGTGTGATTCACCAGCACCGGATAGCCCCGGCTGTACCGGAAGTCAAAGGCCGCGCCGTAGGCGTCGCAGATGCCGTGCAACTCCCGCCGCAGCAGTGTCTCGATCTTTTCGAACGTCTCGTCATTGAGAGCACGGATCAGTCCGCCGAAGTTGGCCTCGGCCGGCAGCACGTTAAAGGCGCTCTGCCCATTGATATAACACACGCTGATAATGCCCTCCTCGCCGGGGCCCAGCAGCTTGCCGGGGATGGCGTCGATGGCAGAGACGGTGTGACAGACAGCGCCCAGCACATCGGTGGTCAGGTGGGGCAGCGCACCGTGGCCGCCCTGGCCGCGGATAGTCACGTCAAAGCGGCCGGAGCCGGCCATGTAGGGGCCGTCCTTGATGCCGATGGTGCCCACAGATAGTTGGTTGTCCACGTGCAGACCGTAAATGCGGTCTACACCGGCCAGACAGCCATTGGCGATCATATCGATGGCGCCGCCGGGATCCGGCTCCTCGGCGTATTGAAAGATAAATCGCACGTTGTATTTTAGTGCTGCACGGTGCTGCGTCATAGATCGCAGCAGGCCCAGCAGGGCTGCCGTGTGGCAGTCGTGGCCGCAGGCGTGCATGACGCCGGGGTTTTCCGAGGCAAAGGGCAGGCCCGTTTCCTCCTGGATCGGTAGGGCGTCCATGTCCGCGCGAAAAGCGATGGTTTTCCCACCGGTATGGCCGTGCAGGTCGGCCACCAGACCGTTCTTCCCGCAAGGCCGCAGCGTGTCCGGGCCGAGTGCCGCGATCTCCGTGGCCAGATAGTCCCGGGCGTCCTCCTCATGGAAGGACACGCAGGGGTGCCGGTGCAGATAGCGGTGCCGGGCGATCATGTAGTCCAGCTGTTTCTTCGCTTCTTCAGTAAGGTCGAAATTCATAGTATATCTCACCACGATTATATAGGAATACATATAGCATACTCCGGTAAAAGCATAGCGTAAAATATATATTTTATATGAAGCTATATGGAAAAACATATAACTTCGGCTTCCAAAAACGGACGAGACGTGGTATGATGGACGCAGATCACGGACATGGAGGCGGTTATGACACGACAGCAGCTGATATGTGCCCTGGAGGTCGGCCGGGCGGGCTCCATCAATCGGGCGGCGCAGAACCTGTTTATGGCACAGCCGAATCTTAGCAGCACCATTCGGGAGCTGGAAGCAGAGATCGGTATCACCCTATTCAAGCGCAGTTCACAGGGAGTGGAGGTCACCCACGCCGGTGAACAGTTTTTGCGGCAGGCGGCAGATATCGTGGCGCAGTTCGACGCGCTGGAGTCTGCCTATCACAGCCGGGACGACAGCGTCTCCCTATCCGTTACCACCGCGCGGTCCTCTGCCATTTCGGACCGTATCGCCCGGTACCTCAACGACTTTGCGGAAAGCGGCGTACCGTTCCGGGCGCGTATCTGCGAGGCCACCAATATGCAGGTCATCGAGGATGTGGCCGCCGGCAACGCGGATATCGGCATCCTCAAGCCCAACTATATGACCGCGGACTACTATCTGCACACGGCGCAGCTGCGCGGGCTGACCGCCGTGAAGCTCAGGCCGCAGCCTTATGTGCTGCTGCTGTCCGGCAGTCATCCGCTGGCCGGGGCGGCGCATATCATGCCGGAGCAGCTGGCACCCTACACCGAGGTGGTCCACGCTGACTACGATATGCCCATCTATCCCTATTCCGACTACCGCTATACCGGCGGCCGGACGGCGGACCGCCGGAAAAACGTGATTTTCATCTATGACCGGGGCACGCTGATGGAGATGCTGTCCAACGTGCATGGCAGCTACATCTGGACAACGCCCACCGCCCAGGCGCTGAAGGATGCTTACGGTCTGGTGGAGCGCCCCTGCGGCGCGGAGCCAATCCAGGGTTGCGATGTGATACTGTATCAAACGTCCCGCCGCCTGTCCCCCTATATCCAGCGGCTCATCGACAGGATCGAGGGAGAAGATAGGGCGTTCCCGACGCAGTCCGAGCCGGAATAGCGTCCGACGCGAGCTACCGTGAAATTTTGCTGAACAGCTATGTCAGCGCTGTGCGGCACACGGTAAAAAACAGATCCGCCTGAGGGCGGGTCTGTTTTTTGCAAAGTGGGCTGTTCTGTGTAATGAAGCACCATGTGCGGCGGATGTATATTCCTCCGACACCGGACAAAGACTACGGATGTAAAATCTGCTTTGACTGGAGGAATTTCATATATGAAAGCAACAGGCATCGTGCGCCGCATCGACGACCTGGGCCGCGTGGTCATCCCCAAGGAGATCCGCCGCACCATGCGTATCCGCGAGGGCGACCCGTTGGAGATATACACCACCCGCGACGGTGAGGTTATTTTCAAGAAGTATTCCCTTATCGGCGGGTTGGAGGAGTTCGCCGCACAGTTCTGCGATACCCTCAGCCGCAGCACGGACTTTTCAGCCGCTGTTACCGACCGCGATGCGGTCATCGCCATCGCCGGGGCGGGGAAGAAGGAACTGCTGGGCAAGCCTGTCTCCCCTGCGCTGGAGCAGGTCATGGACCAGCGTGGCCTCTACTGCGGCGAGGGTGTGGCCATCAGCGATGAGAACGAGCAGTTCCGGGCCGCTGTGGCGGCACCTATTCTCTGCGGCGGCGACGTGCTGGGCGCGGTGCTCTTTCTCTCTCCCGACGGCAAGCCGGCGGGGGAGACGGAGTGTAAGCTTGCCCAGACCGTGGCGTCCTTTCTGGGCAAGCACATGGAGTCCTGACAAAAGGCCCCGCGGCTTTCACCGCGGAGCCTTGCATAACGGCTTTCGCAAGCTTTTTGACCGGCCTGAAAAAGAGAAGCGCCCTTCAGGCGCTTCTCTTTTGACTTATCAGTGCAGCAGCAGGCTGACAACCATTCGTACGTCTTCGACGTTAACTTCGCGGTTACCGTTGACATCGCAGCGGAGGAACTTCTCCATGTCAAGTGCGGAATGCTTGGCATTATAGAGGTCATAGACATACTGGGCGTCGTTGATATCGATACGGCCCGTGCCATTGACGTCGCCGCCGTAGGATACCGACACAGTGGAGTTGCCCTTAACGGAGATCGCAGATTTCGCCGCGGCGGCGATATCTGCCGCCGTACCCTTGCCGACCAACAGCCAGGCGTAGGCTTCGTATTTCTCTGACCAGAACATGGCCGTGTCACCGTAGTAGAGGGACTTGGTCGCAGGGAGCTTTGTTTCCGGCACAGCGGTGATGAGCCACACGGCGTTGCCATTTATGAGCTTTACATACTCGGCTGCGTTCACCGTCATTGCAAGCTGCGCCGTTTTGGTGATGCTCACCATGATAATGCCGCCCTTGATGGAGTCTCCGGGAATGGTGTAAGTGCTGGCATTTTCGTTGCGCTGGAGCGTGAGGGTTTTCTCACCGACCATGACGGTGATCGTGTAGTCAAATCCCTCTTGGTGACTGATACCGAATGTAAAAGCTTCACCGCTTTTTACGGTATAGGACGTAACGTCACCCCAGACATCGGCGGCGCCGCTGCCCGTAAGCACGATTTGCGTGGTGCCGCTTTGCGGGGCCTTCTTCACCGTAATGACCACCGGGCCGGTGACGAATGCCGCCGGGATCGTGTAGGTATAGGCATTGCTGCCGCTGCTGCTGACAGTGCACGTTACCGGCTGGCCGTTCACCGCTACGGCCACCGCATAGTCGTAGTTGGCCGCTTGCGTGACCGTAAAGGTATAATTCTGCCCATGCGTTGCGGAAGTGGGGGCGCTGACGTCGCCGGAGCCGTCGCCCTTGACGGTCACCGCGTATGTTTTGACAGTGGGTGCACTGTTGGCTTTGATGACCAGCTTGCCGGTGACATGTTTGATCATGTAGCTGCCGTCGCCGTTGTTGAAGATGTCAACTTTTTCATTATCCACAGTGGCCGAAAAGTCGTAGTTATAGCTGGGATCGGCGGTGAAGGTGTAGTCGCCGTTTTCAGTCACATAAGCGGCGCCGGTGGCACAATCCGGAAGCACAACAGGGAAGCCGCCGCACAGGATCGTCACCGTGTTGCTTTGGCCGGCCGGTACACTGGCAGTTTGGGCGTCCTTTGCCGCGTTGGCGCGGACGTCCATCTGTGCCTTGACCAATTTCACAGTGGCCTCACCGGCGGCCTTTACGGTGAAATTCAGCATGATAGAACTGTCGGAGCGCACTTCTCCGTAGCCGCCTATGGTCAGCAATCCAGCGTCAGAGTTGTCGTTGATAATGGCGGGGGTTTCACTGCTGTTGCCGATGGCTGCGTTTGCGAAATCAAGCTTTTCCGCGTCATAGGAGAACTGAAAAAAGAAGGTGTTGTAGGTCAGATCCCCCGGCTCCTGACGCATGAACAGCGCCACTGACACTGGTTTATTTACTTCGGCAGATGTTGCGCTGCCCAGAGAGACATAGTACTTCGGATCCTCGCCGCTGGCGGACGCCGGCAGCAAAAGCAATACCATAACCGCCGCTAAAAGCCCGGAAAACCATCGTTTCATCTTAAAAACCCCTCCGTTTCACCACTTTTCGGTAAATACAAACCTAAATTTATCACCGGCCACCGAACAATTCAATTCGCAATAGGCAGAAATTTAAGGGGGATTGTTGTGCAGAATGACGATAAAGCCCATGAAAATGGGCAAAAACCTTCCCCCAGGGGGAGGGCTTTTTCGCGCCCCCGTTAGCGTTCCGCTAAAACTTCGTTAAGAAATCACCGATTTTCTTGAAACTACAATCATAGAGTGCTACCATAAAACAACGTAGGGGGCGTGAGGTACAGGCCTCGCGCGACAGGAGGGGAGCTCCCGGGAGACAGATCATCTGTTTCCCGGGAGCCTTGCTTTGCCTACAAAAAACCCATCGGCCGCACAAAAATGCGGCCGATGGGTTTACCATAATTTGTATTATTGTCAACTTAGCCCTGCGGCTGCTCACTTTCTGGCACCGGAGTCTCGACGGTGGAAACGGCAGCGGGCTCCAGCGCCGCCTGGGGGACCGGCTCCTGCGGGGAAGCCTCGGGCGCAGC
>ENA-OZST01000516-OZST01000516.1-human-gut-metagenome-genome-assembly--contig:-NODE-516-length-11265-cov-5.208831_pt1 | contig 11265 bp, 9 predicted proteins | sample MGYA00244127_ERZ653976 | MGnify/ENA primary metagenome ERZ653976 (study PRJEB26926, sample SAMN06164877) | human gut metagenome | biome: ENVO:00009003; feature: ENVO:2100002; material: ENVO:00002003...
ATCCCTGCCTATCTTATATACGCGGGCAGAAAAATCGTCAGGATAATTTCTTTCACACATAAACCTCGAAAGTCCCTGAATCAGCGTATCCACTCTGTCAAGCTTAAGTGCCGAGCCGTAAAAGCAGGGGAACACCTCCCTTTGAGCCACCGCCTGCGCAATATGCGCATCTGTAAGCTCTCCCGATTCCATAAATTCATCTAAAAGAGGCTCACTGCACATGGCAAGCTCATCAAATAAATCCTGTGAAGAAAAGTCCACGCAGCCATCGCTCAGCTCGCTTCTTAGCTCTGCCTGCACTTTCTCCGCATCCGTGCCCTGCATATCCATCTTGTTTACAAAAATAAATGTCGGCACGTTATAGTGCTTTAAAAGTCTCCACAGTGTGCGCGTGTGCCCCTGCACCCCATCAGTTGCGCTGATTACAAGTATTGCATAGTCGAGCACCTGAAGGGTACGCTCCATCTCTGCCGAAAAATCCACATGCCCCGGTGTATCAAGCATGACTACATGCCATGTACGAGCTGTATCTGCCATACGTGCTGTACCTGCTGTGCGTGCTACATCTGCTGTATCTGCCGCATCTGTATCACGCGAAATATCAAGCCTTGCCTGCTTTGAAAAAATGGTTATTCCACGCTCACGCTCCTGCGCATCGTTGTCCAAATATGCGTCCTGATGATCCACGCGCCCGAGTGAGCGAATCTGCCCGGTGCTGTAGAGCATTGCCTCAGACAGGGTTGTCTTTCCCGCATCTACATGTGCGAGAATTCCTATTGTAATGTGATTGTTTGTCATTTTCTGCTCCATTTATGCCTCAATCCAAGAACAGAGACACCTGTGGATGTCTCTGTGTCAGCCTTTATATCATAATCCGTTGATTTCCTAAATTATAGCATTTTGTGGTTGGTCTGTCATCTTTTTTCTTGATTGACAGCGGGACATAAAAGGCGCCGCTCAATTGACAAATATTTATTCCATACATATAATGTGATTACGAAAATTTTTGAATGGCATGAAAATAATGCGAGGATAATATGAACAAAAAAGAAGTATTGGAACTAAAACGAAGATTAAAAAAAGACCAGGCAACCTTCAGTCGTCTGGTCGGCTGCTACGTGGACTGCAACCATGAAAAGGTCTGCAAATTCGGTGGCAAATTTCTCACTCTGGAGGAGGATGAATACTACAAATATCTGGAGATTTCAAACAAGGTGCTTTCCGGCACTCTCGGAAACAACCTGCTCAATCTGCAGTTTCCGCTTGAGGAGGAAGAGGTCGGAGGCCGACAGCAGATTCTCATGGCGCTTCGCGACAGCGAGCTTAATGATGAGACTCTGCTCGATACATACTATGATCTGGTCATCGACACCTACGATGAGGCCGGAAACTACTTGATTCTTTTGTATCTCGACAGCTACGATGTCATGACACGTACAAAGGACAACATCAACGTGGATGAGTCCGAGGAGGTGTACAAATACATGCTCTGCGCCATCTGCCCTGTCACACTTTCAAAGCCGGGCCTTGGCTATCTGGAAAAGGAGCAGCGTATCGGAGCCCGCATAAGGGACTGGGTAGTCGGCGCTCCTGAGACAGGCTTTTTATTCCCTGCCTTCAACGATAGAAGCACTGACATACACTCCACTCTTTTCTATACGAAAAATACCAAGGAGCCTCACTCTGAGTTTATGACAAACGGCCTCGGCTGCGGTGTGGAGCGCACAGCTACTGAGCAGAAGATGGCTTTTCATTCAATCGTCAGAAACGTGCTAGGTGCTGAGGACGAGAGCACGGATGACAAGCTGCTTGATATCCAGCAGAATCTGTCCGAGATGGCTGATGACTACGCTGAGACTCACGATGATGACGATGATCCGTTCATTCTCGACAGCGAGGCTATGAACAAGGTGCTGAGTGACTGCCATGTCTCTGAGGAAAAGATTTCACGCATTGAAAAATCCGTCAATGAGGCCTTCGGTGACAAGCCGCCTATCGCAGCCAATGTCATTGATTCAAAGGCTCTTGCAGCTAATGAAATCCGCGTGGAAAAGCTTGCTCTTGAGAGCCAGGTCGGCGATTTAACTCTAGAGCTCAATGAAAAAAATGCACAGCTTGAAGAGAAGGATTCTGTTATCCAGGAGAAAAATAATCAGATTGAAGAGCGCACTTCACAGCTTCTTGAGAAGCAGGAAGAGATTGATAATTACACTGCCCAAATTAAGACCTATGATGTGGTGCTTCATGTAAAGCCGGAGAAGGCTTCACAGATTCATGCACAGGTCATCAATGGGGAGAAGTGTCTCGTCATTCCTATGAGGGAGAATGAGAATGCGACCATAAATGGGGTGAATACAAATCTGTAGGGACGCATCATAGGATATCGCTTATGGGGCTTCGTTTATGGGGCTTCGCATATTCAGGCTGTGAGGACCGGCCTAGCATGCAGTATATTCCTCAGAAAAATATAAAATCAGCCACGGCATCATTTGCGGATAGTTTATTGATAGTTTGCTATGAATTATCATATCCACATTTTATGGAACGCCGTGGCAGTTTATATTTTTCTTCGGAACACACTGCATACTCTCCGGTAATTTTAGGTTATTTATGCGAAGCAATTAACGATGATTTTATAAGCCATGTCCGTGGATGCAAAAATGCTCTCCCGAAGCTAACGCTTCACTTACTAGATTCTGTATGGGATTATACAAAAGGGCGTGTGAAAAAACTTCGTTTTTCACACGCCCTTTATAATGTTGTCACCTATGAAATAATGTCTGCTAATAATAGCACTCTCGTAATACTTACCGGTTTACCAGCTCAGCACCTCATGGCCATCCTCTGTGACAAGTACCATGATTTCCCACTGGGCTGATGGAAGTCCGTCGTCGGTGTATACTTCCCAGTTGTTCTTGTCATCTACGTAGATATCGGCCTTGCCCATGTTGACCATTGGCTCGATGGTAAATATCATGCCGGGTGCCATGACCATGTCGGTGCCGCGCTTGGTGTTGTAGCCTACCCACGGATCCTCGTGAAATTCAAGTCCCACTCCGTGTCCACCGATTTCACGCACTACTGTGTAACCGTTTGCAAATGCATGGTCGTGCACCGCCTGTCCCATATCTCCGAGGAAGCCCCACGGCTTTACCTCTTTGAGTCCAAGCTCCACACACTCCTTTGTGACTTCAACGAGCTTTTTCTTCTCAGGGCTTACATTTCCGATACAGTACATTCTTGATGAATCCGAAAAATATCCGTTTAAAATTGTAGAACAGTCTACATTTATGATGTCACCATCCTTTAAGATGACGTCCTTTGAAGGAAATCCGTGACAAACCTGCTCATTTACTGATGTACATACGCTGTAAGGATAACCCTCATAGTTGAGCGGTGCAGGGATGCCGCCCATGCTGGTGGTCATATCATAGACTATTTTATCAATCTCTGCTGTGTTCATTCCCTCGTGGATATGCTCTCCTATGTAGTCGAGCACTGCGACATTTATCTTGGCGCTCTCCTTGATTCCCGCTATCTGGTCAGGTGTCTTGATGATTGAATGGCTCGGTATCTTATGATGTGCCTCAGCAAGCTTTTCAAGCTTCATATCAAATGCCGCATGACAGGTCTTATATTTCTTTCCGCTGCCACACCAGCAAGGGTCATTTCTTCCAATTTTTGTTGACATAAAATCTTCTTTCTAGTGATCAAGAGTAACGTTTCCCATATCGACTCTTTTCCACACTTTTTCTTTTATTTTATAGTTATTTTTCTCCAGCAGCTTCTTATATCTGCCTCCCGAGAAATCATAATCCGTTATATCGGCATTGTCAAGCCCTGCATATATATGCCTACACGCCGGCCATGACAGCCAGCACTGCAAGTATAATTGTTATGATGTGTTTTCTTATTTTGCGCAAAGCTTTGCAACCACCTGATTTATGACCTTTCCGTCAGCCTTGCCCTTGAAATGCGGCATGACTGCCTTCATTATCTGCCCTTTGTTTCCTGTTGCGATTACATCCGAAAACTGCTCTGTGAGCTCCTTTTCTACCTCTTCTGCCGACATCATTGCAGGAGCGTACTCCTCAAAGATTGCATATCTGGTATTGTACTCATCAAGCAGATCTGTTCTTGTGGCAGGGCATGTGTCAATCTGCTCCTTCACAGACTTCATTTCCTTAAGAATGACCTTGTTGACAAGCTCCTCCGGTATATTGTCTCTGCAGCCCTCATCTATTGCCGCCTTTTTGGCTGCCGATACAAGTGAGGATATAGCATCCTTTCTTACCTTGTCTCTTGCTTTCATTGCTGCAATCATGTCTTTTTGTAATTGTTCCATCTGCATGGCTTGTTCCTCCTGCTTTTCTTACTTTATTTACAGGCTTGCTAGTTCGTTTTGTGCGAATTGGTGCCGTCTATCTCTATAATACACCTTATGGGTGGAAATTGCTATTATTTATTACAATGAGTTTGTTGCCGGTTACTAACATTGGGTCGTGGCATGTCCGCATCTTACGCCCTTACTTTATTGGTAACCATTCAGCTCTTTGTGATAAAAAAAGAGCCGGTAAGTATAATAAATATACTTATCGGCTCCTAACCATCCTATACAAGACGTCGTATAGCAAGTATTGTATGACACTGTACGCTTCTGTTTGCTGTGATTCCTGCCTTTGTGGACTGTGCCTCCACTATAACACCACCACCTGCATATATAGCTACATGTCCCGGATATACCACTACGTCTCCCGGCTGTATATTATCGAAGGATACGGCCTGTCCCACAGACTTAAATGCCTGTGAATATCTCGGTGTGCTGATACCAAAATGTGCATATACCTCATGTACAAAGCCTGAACAGTCTACACCGTTTGTAAGACTGTTTCCACCCCATACATATGGATTGCCCACAAACTGCATAGCGTATGATACTACAGAGCTTCCTGAAACTCCTGTTGAAGCACCCGGGTTCTTTCCACCGCCTGCTGCATAGTCACTGGCAATACTTCCGCCCTTACCGGCTCCACCACCATCATAGCTTGGACTGCTTGATGAGCTGTTCGCTCTGGCAGCGGCTGCGGCTGCAGCTGCTGCCGCTGCTTCCTGCTCCTGAATGATTTTGCCCTGTGCCGTAATGATATTCTGATAATTATCTGCCTGCTGCTGTGCCTGAGCTATCTGGCTTGCATACTGCTCCTTCTGATTTTCAAGAGCTACTATAGCCGCCTCGACATCTGCCTGCTGCTTCTCATAGTCATCCTGCATGGCTGTGAACTCATTCATGTCTTTGTCAAGCTTAGTACCAATCTCCTTCACCTGCTCAACTGCTGCCTGATAAGAATCCATAAGAGCACGATCCGAATCATATACATCTGACACGTACTCTATACGATTGAGCATATCTGTGATACCATTTGACTCAATAATTGCTGTCCAGATATTGTCCTCAGCGCTGTTTTCATACATGAACTGTATACGCTTCTTCATGGCGTCATACTGCTCCTGCTGCTTTTCCTGAGCTGCTGCAAGATCCTTCTGATTCTGCTCTATCTCTGCCTGTTTGCTTGTGATATCTTTCTGAAGCTTCTTTTGTGCTGCAAGAATCTCATCAAGCTTTGCGGATTTATTCTTTATATCATCAGCAGTAGTCTGCTGCTGATCCTTTAGACCATTAATCTCATTCTTCTTATCCTTGAGATCCTGCTCAGCCTGTGACTTCTTCTTCTCTGCATCCTTCTGCTTCTGTGTCTTGGCATATACCTTCTCAAGTCCACTGTTTATGTATCCGCTAAATGTAGTGCCCTCTACTGCCGGTCCTGTAAAAACGAGTGCCGATGTTAACACAGTACATATAGCACGTGTCCATTTCTGATTCATTTTATTCCTCCTGTAATACGACGGTCAGATTGACCTTTCCTTCCACAATTTATGTTCAATATACATTCGGATATATTATCGCACAAAATGAATCTTTTTTCCACATCTTTTTGTAAATTTACAGAATTTTCCACATTTTATATAATGATATGATTAAAAGGTCAAAAGGTATTTTGCCACTAATTTATGATTCACATGCGCGCTATTATAAGTCTATCATCAGGTTTGATGCTATCTGAGGTCAGAGCGTTTATTTCCATTATGTTTTCAACAGTGGTGCGGTATCTTTTTGCAATGTCCCACATTTTATCATCCTTCTGCACTATATAGCCAACCAGAGCTGCTTCCTCTTCAGTATCAGACGCTATTTTTTCCTGCTCCACCGATGTTATGACTGACACTTCATCCTGCTGCAGGGCAATAGCGTTTATGCTGACAACACCCTTAATTTCATATTCGCTGTTGTCGAGCAGATTGACCTGCACCTGGTCTACCTGCAGATTTACCTCGCAGCAGGTGTTGGCATCCATGCCGGGTATCTCAACAAACTGTTCAAACGGCACAGAGTCTGTATGCATCTCTATCGGACAGCCATCATCCTCCACAATATTCACACAGTTCACCTGCAATACACCTGACACAATAATTCCTGTGTCTGCATTTTTTATCTGTGCAATAGCGGCCTGCGTCTTTGTACCGCAGATTCTTAAAATTCTCTTTTTGCTGTTTTCTCTGTACAACTGCTCCAAAATACGGCATTTTGTGTCATTTTTCATAAGAAGGCTGCATACCTTCATCTTTTCAAACACAGGTTTTACCGGACATGATACGCTGTACATGTCATTGAGCACCTCTACTGTTTCCTCACTCCAGACCTTTCCATCCACCGCAAGCGCTGCCTCAATCGAAAGCTGCCTGAGCTCTCCGTCGTAATCATTTTCCGCCTCAACCTGATGCATGGCAGGCTGTGTGCGAAGCCAGGCAATATTTCCGGCATTATCACCCTCGCAGCGTATTTCATTTGAAAACCCCTCCTGCACCTCAAAGCAGCAAATTTCCTGTTCTTCACTCAGATACACTATACACGCATGGCACTCGCCTGTCAGTGTGATATGGTCACGCTCGTATGTATACTCCAGATTTCTCATATCAACAAGACTTGATATGAGCTTGCATATATTCGGCTTGGTCTTTGGCAAGGTGACGACATTTTTAATTCTGACAATATCCCTTACAACACTGTCAAGCTTAAGCACCTTCATCTGCCCCATAAGCTGCTCCACATCCTTGTCATCAATCCTTTGTGCAACCTCAAGATTTTCTTCCCTCTCTCCATAAAGCTCCACGCTTATAATGCCTCTGACCGAGAGCTTTCGCGAATTGATAACCCCAACCGTAAGCTCATCAAGCCCGGTATACACACGAACCGTATCCTTCTCGCAGACTCCTTGAAGAACAAGCTTCTCCTGAAACGGTATTGCATCCTTTATATGCTCCACCCTGTTTCCGCCGATATTTTCCTCCGGCTCATCGCCTTCAAAAACTTCCTCTCTCGTATACAGCACTTCAAATTCAATGCTTCCACTTAACCAGATATTCTCGCCTGACGCTTTTATCTCGTCAATCTTTACCTGCCCGTTCTGGCAAACCACTTTGGAAACATCAGGCTTGTTGTCCTTTATGACATAATCCCTGTCGAAGCCAACCTGCGACATATCCTTTACCTTTTCTATGCATTGTCTGATTTTTTGTGTAATTAATTCCATAAAAAATACCCCACTTCAAATATGTATATAAAATACATATTCAAGATGGAGTAACTTTATGCAGATGCAAATATTTAAATTCATGATCATTATAACAAAGATGTAACATCTTTACTTCATGATACTAGCAAAGCTGCATCCTTATATCTTTTGTAATCACATCAGTGTAGGTGAAAGATAAGAGCTGTGGCGGATTCTGCTCAAACTCATCATCTATCAGAACCGTAAACACACTTGGGTATGCCTGCTGAATAACCCCCTCCTGGATGTCAACCTTGTTGCGGCCGAGATCCTGCTGGATTTTTACCCTGTTGCCACACTGCTGGTGAATTGATGCTCTGACTTTTCTAATTTCTGTCTGTTCCATTTTAAGCCTCCTTATTGTGGGTATGCCCACTGGCACATAACTATAGTCCTCATGGTAACCAGTATTGTAACGACGGTGTCATATATATGAAATCAATCTCTGTATAAATATAAAACAGGGCAAATTAATCAACAATTATATCAATCAATATATTTGAATATATAAATATGTCACCACAATATCTAGTAACTTTACTATAGCAAAGTATCGCAGTGATAGCAATAGGGCATTAGTACTGATTGTCAGTTTTTTCGCAACTTTTAACACAATTTACGAAATTTTCACTCAAACACAACAGGCATTTCACTCAATTCCGTCTTTATTACTATATACGGATAACTCGCCTGATTGCTGACCTTCTCGCCCTTATCCGGGGCTATCAGACGCGTATCAAAATACATTGCCTTATCCTTAACATAAAACTGGTTAACCGTAATACTGTAGCCACCTGTCTCCTTTGTGCCAAAGCCTTCCGCTATGTATAAATATTCATCATCCTTGTACGTCAGCTTCATCGCCTTTGCCTTGTTTTCATTTATCTGCTTTTTAAACTCCTCCGGGATTTCATCCCCGCAAATCACCGTGTACTCAACCATCCTGTCACTCTCCGTGCCTGAAATATTTGCGCGACAGCCCGAAATCACTGTCGTTTCCAATATAACAAGCACACCTGCAGCCACCACCAGAATTTTTCTCAATTTTTCTGACATTTTTTCCTCTCTTTCTTATCATATCGCTTATGATATGATATAATATCAAATATTGAACTACAATTTATATAGAGTATGAAAAAGAGAGGTCAAATATGCGTTCAGTTTTAATCGTAATATTCGTATTTTTCTATCTGCTGCTCGGTCTTCCGGTGCTCGGAGCCATGTGGATAATACACAAATTTGCCCCGGCATGGGCCGATATGGCACAGCTTCGCCTGGTACAGTGGGCTTTCCGTGTCATCATATTCCTAAGCGGAGCAGACATTGAATTTATAGGGGAGGAAAATGTGCCAAAGGACGAGGCTGTACTATATATAGGAAATCACCGTAGTTTCTTTGACATCATAATCACCTACTCCAGATGTCCACATCTGACCGGCTACATCTCAAAGCAGAGTATCGCAAAAATACCGGTGTTGGGTCTCTGGATGAAGCGCCTACACTGCCTGTTTTTGGACCGCGATGACATCAAGCAGGGACTAAAGGTCGTGCTTGCAGCCATAGATCAGGTCAAATCCGGCATCAGCATATGTGTATTTCCTGAGGGCACACGCTGCAAAAACAAAGATGACCTGACAGAGGTACAGTCTTTCAAAGAAGGTACTTTCAAGATTGCCACAAAGAGCAAATGCAAGATAGTGCCAATGGCAATCATGGGAACAAATGAAATATTCGAGGATCACCTTCCATGGGTCAAAAAGAGGCATGTGGTTATCCGATACGGCACTCCTATTGATCCGGCAGCACTCAGTAAAGAGGAACAAAAGCATCTCGGAGCTCATTGCAGAGAAGTGATTGTAGATATGCTTCATGAAATGGTATAGCTGAAAAAACCGCCCATCGGGCGGTTTTTCATATTTCTTCTTCAAATTCCTTTAAACTATTAAATTTTATTCTCATCAAATATAGTTTACTTCAAAACAAGCACCGAATACGCCGGCAGCTTTGCCGTTCCATCCTTATATGAAGGTGCTTTCTTTGTAGTCTGAAGCATTGCAACAGCATCATTTACTCCAAGCGATGACACATCCACACTTGCTTCATCCTTTGATGGATTAAATATAAGCACTGATTTCTCACCATTGTACTCTCTTGTGAATATACACACATTATCATTTGACAGATTCTTTTCAAAGGTATTTGTACCTCGTGCTATCTCCGGGAAAGCATTTCTTATTGATATTGTCTGCTTCACAAAGTTGTAAATAGAATATGGATCGTCCATCTGCTTATCAAGGGTATCATATGTCTGCTCGGTTTCTTCTGCATTCTGAGGTCCCACACACATTCCCTTAGCTTTTGAATCCCCGCTCCATCTCATGGCAAGACGCTTCGTCTCATCATTGGCTGTGCCTCTCATGCCGATTTCCTCTCCATAATACAGAAAAGCATTTCCGGGCATAAGAAGATTCATAGCCTGCGCCATCTTGGTTTTCTCCTCGGCATTATCTCCGTTGTAGTATCCTGCGCTGCGTCCCATATCATGATTTGTATAAAAAGGTGCATCAATGTATGAGTCTGTATACTTCTTTATCTCATTTTCCACATCAACCAAAGCATTGCCGTATGTGCTGGCACCATGATTTGCTGCACCATTTAACACCTTTCCAATATATCCATCCTGCTGTGAAAAATCAAAGTTGAACATACTGTCAATTCCACTCTTATAGTACTTCGCATACTCTCTGTATGTAGTCCAGCCCTCACCAACCATATAAGCATCGGCCTTTTTGCTCTTCACATTGTTCACAAGCCATGTGAGGTCATCTATAGTCTCAGTCTGGTTATTATTATTGTAATAAATCACAGCATCCAGTCTGAAGCCATCCACGCCGCGGTCAAGCCAGAAGGATGTAATCTTGTCAATCTCCCCTCTTACAGCTTCGCTCTGCAGATTAAGGTCAGGCATGCTGTCTACAAACTGTGACTCGTAATACCAATTCGTGCCAGGCAACTGGTTGTAGCCTCCGGTATTGGTTTTGCTAAAATTATAGTAATCAACATAAGGACATTCCGAAGGATCCGGCTCTGCCCCATCAGGAAGCGACTTGATATAATCAGCAGCCGCCTTAAACCACGGATGCTCGTTAGATGTGTGATTTATTACAAAGTCAATAATCACATTGATGTTTCGCTTGTGACACTCCGTAATAAGCGCATCAAAATCATCCAGAGTACCATACTGCTTGTCAATATTCATATAATCCGTAATATCATACTTGTGGTATGAAGGAGAAGGCATAATAGGCATCATCCAGATTTCATTGCAGCCAAGTCCCTCGATATAGTCAAGCTTCTCTGTAAGTCCCTTTAAATCCCCAATGCCATCACCGTCACTGTCAAAAAAGCTGTATACGAACACCTCATAGCATGTCCTGTAATTGTCCTGAATCACATTAGGATCATTTTTCGCATTCATCTGCTCCATAGCAGAAGGCTTGTACTCCTTCTTTGCTGCCGTCTCGGTATTCTTTCCACCCGCAGCACACCCCGCAAGCATCCTGTCTCTTATACACATCTCCGAGCCCACGAGACA
>ENA-OZST01000546-OZST01000546.1-human-gut-metagenome-genome-assembly--contig:-NODE-546-length-10939-cov-4.921812_pt1 | contig 10939 bp, 9 predicted proteins | sample MGYA00244127_ERZ653976 | MGnify/ENA primary metagenome ERZ653976 (study PRJEB26926, sample SAMN06164877) | human gut metagenome | biome: ENVO:00009003; feature: ENVO:2100002; material: ENVO:00002003...
CTGTCTCGTGGGCTCGGAGATGTGTATAAGAGACAGTCAATATTTAAGTACAACTCGTTATACTTCTTCTCTAAAGCAACAGCTTTGGCTTGCGCATCATCAGCTGAAGATTTTGCAAGTTTTGCTTGCCGTTCCCAGTACTGGCACTGTTCAAGTGCCTTTGTAAGCCTTTCTTGCATCGTTGAAAATTCGGTACTATCCTTTTTGAGCTGATCATACTCGCTCCGAAGCACAATCAGACGCTCATCGGTAACAATGGCCGCTTGCAGTTTAAGCCACTTATCTTCAACTTTCTTTAAATCCTCATATTCTTCTTTTGAAATTCGAATCTCATCATCTGAATCTTTCTTACTCCAAAACGCCATACCTATAGTCCTCGTATATAATTATTCGCAACAATCTCAACGCGATTATGTCCCAGTGCCTTACTACACATCAGCATTGCCAGCCGATCCAGCTTCTTGCCTGCTTCATCTTTCCGACAGGTATATACTTCTGATTGATATGCCTTACCTGTGCCTTTGTTTACCCTATCATACGGAATATCTTCAATCTTCCTGGCGTACTGCTTGTACATCATTGTGGCGTAATCACCTCGGTATCCGTGTATATCAGCATTTTTAGAAACGTGCTGCCAAACCTTTTCGTCCGAAGCTGTAGCCTTAAACCTTGCTACGATCTGCTCCGTATTTGGACCGATGATAGGACTTATACGCTCTCTGCCGCCTTTTTCTTTTGTATGTACAAAGTAAACCTGACCAGGATCCGTAAATATTCTCGTATCCTTGCAGATCGTCAGTCTCGTCTGCTCTGTAGCCGTCCTCTTATCCGCCGGAATCGCCTCGATCCGCTTAATCTCGCTCTCGATCTGGTCTCTCGTCATAAGATCCCTGCCCTTGATCGACTCCATGCCAACCCGACGGAGGCCAGTGCCTTTGCAGAACTTGATCAGCTCGTCATTATTCGTGACGGAGAAATGTTTATCCCTCACGGCATCCGTCCTGGATCTCCTGATGTCTTCTCTGTTCCTCTTCGGAGGCTGAAACCTCTTCGGATCATCAGCCTTTATTCCATACAATTTATTTAACGCCGCCGCCTCGGTCTGCACTGTCCAGGCCGACAGCCCCGCGTCAACACGGGTCTGCAGCCACTCCGGCACAAACTTTTCGGCTTTCTTCAGCGTGGTCACATCCGGATGTTCCTGTTTCATCCATGCGATGAAATACTTTGTGTGTTTCCAATACGTTTTGTACGTCGAGAAACTGTAGATCTTCCCCGATACTGTATCAGTATCGTGCTCCCGATCATACTTCATATCTTCTTTTTTTGAATCTCCAAATGCCTGCATCCCGGTCAGCTTATCGTAAGTCTGCTGGTGCATATCCTTGAAGTATTCCTTGTTTTTCCTTCCCACAGGCTCACTCCTTCATATATGCCAATAGGCACAGCGTTCCCGCCATGCTCCTTTTTTCTTTCCATATCCGTAATGTTCTTTCGGTCCTTCCACCAGTTAAAGCAATGCCGTCTCACACCCGCCGATGATCGACAACAAAACACTCTTTTTTATTCCTCACGGAAGGTCTTGTGTACGACCAATCAAGATACACTCTTTTACTGGTTATGTGCCCAGGTTCTTTTGTTCCGACTTTTCTCAGCTGTTCGGTTCCTCTGTTCGCTCCCAATGTTTATGACGTTGATCAGGATATCAACGGATGTAAGCCATCACCTTCAGGACTTATACAGCGCCTGTTGCTATCCCCTAATTATCAAGTATCTAAGCCACTTTCCTAGGCTTCTCATGCTGGGAATACTAATTTCCAGTTAGTATCCAACCGGTCTGTATTTGTCCGTCAATTCGGTTGCTCATTGTGCTTTCAAAACGATTACTCACACAAATTGCATGACTCCCTACTATCCAATTCGCAAAGGCTACTTATAACGCTTTCGGGAAGTCCATGGTCAGATCCATTCATAGCAAAATATAAAAAAAATAACTGTTCGATCAGTATACCATAGATGCCTGTCGATGTCAACATATACAATATAAACCTGTCGTACCTGTTTACCCGTTCATATTTGCTTCGCTTCCGCGAACGGGTAAACTGGTACTAACCCACCCAAACTTACAGAAATGGAAAAAACAATATTCATGCTTTAATTACTGTTTTTCTCTTTTTACTATCAAAAAGATTGTCCATTCCTTCATCGCTGACCCAAACTTCATCGCTCTCCTCAGAAGCAGAATTAGATTTCCAATCCTTATCTTCTTCAAAATAATTGAATGCTGGATAGTACTTTAAATGAACAGAACTATCTCTCTCCGAATTTCGATATTTCAAAATTCCCAATTCCATCTTTCTGTAACCACGTTTCTTACACAAAACCTTTTCTTCATTCTGTTTACTCTTATCTTTTTGATCTGTAACACCAGACCAATTCCAACCGATTAAAACACCACCCGTATACTCAGTATCTCCAGATTCTTTAAATGCAGAAGTACCTATAGTACCACTATAATTTGCTCTTGATATACTACTAACTGTTACAACAGGCATTCCAATTTGAGATGCAAGCGTTTTTAATGTAGTCACAACTACATCCATCTTTGTTTTTCGATCTGATTGACTACGATCCTCTGGATCTGCCTTAATGATCTGGAGATAATCAACAAACACAACAACAGATTTACCCTTACGCTTTTTAAACACAGCAGCAAGATTCGCAATATCTTTTACAGTTAATCCATCCAATCCACTTTCAATAATATGCAAATGAGATCCATACATTGAAAAATACTCTTCCGAATACTGTTCATATTGTGAATAAGCGAGTTTCGTAAAATCCCCTAAAAGTTCATCGTATGTCCAATAAAGAATATTCGCCGCAGTCAACTGCTTATTTTTGCTATCACGGTTATGTTGAAAAGACAAAGACGAAATACCTCTGGCAACAAACTCATCACGTCCCATTTCCAAAGCAAAATAAAGAACATCCACACCACTTTCAGCTATCTTCTGGGCAAGCGACATAAGAAAAGCGGACTTTCCAGTACTAGTTTCAGCCGCCATAATGTAAAGTTCATTAGCAAACCCACCATTCAAAACTTTATCAAGAGCCAAAAGCCCCGTACTAATTCGCGGCACTGACTGCGCACAGTGATCAACAAAAGTATCTTTATAATCAGACATTGGTTGAAGCGTAGCCAATAACTCATCAATACGTTGTTTATTATCCATTTAATAATCTCCTCTCTTTAAATCATCATTCCAATCTTTATTTTTAGGAATAATACTCTCCAACATTGGATTCCTATCTCTACAACCCTGCCCAGCAACATCATTATCAACAGCCAAAACTACTTTCTTCCCACTCCTAACAAGCCGATCAATGGTCTTTTGATTTGCAACACCACCAATACTTACATACACAGCAACTTCTTTCACTTTCTGCGCTCGATGAATCACATAAAGACTAATTGCATCAATAGCCGCTTCACACACATATATCTTTTGAGAAGGCTTATCATCATCGGAAACAAAATACCAAAAACGATCAGCTCTAGTTTTTCGACAACCGTGAAAAGGATCAGGCTTATACTTTGCACAAGTATCCATTAACTGACACCAACCATAATCACCCGATTGATAACGTTGACACTCAGCCCTACTTCTACATCTACGATCAGCATAAGCATTAGTTCCACGCAACTCACAATAATCATTTTGCGGATTGATAAAAACAATGTTATTACCCTTTTCAGACTGATATAAAATTCCACTATCAATCAAATGCTGAATTACATCCAAAGGAATTTTTCTCGCAGATAAAAAGGCATATAAATTACGATACGATCCCTTTATTGGTTCTGGAATAACAATCTCTCTAAAACTCATCTGTAAATTCACCTTTGGACTATAATCAACAACCATATTACCTACTAAAGCAAGAACTGCATCCTGATAACCATATCCTAAAAAGTTCATTAAATAATCAACATTATTACCAGTTTCACCAGTTCGAAAATTTCGATAACCATGAAACCCTTTCTTCACAGATACATGTTTATCAGCCAATAACAAAACACTACCATACTCAACCTTAACCGCATAACTATGATTCTTTAAAAGAAACTCATATAAATCAACCGAACAAGCTTGATCATACTGTTCCTTTGAAACAAAAACAGCCATAAAAACTCCTTTCCTTCTACTTTTACGGAAATGGAAAGAAAAATCTATAGTCACACTAACTTTTTCTTTCCATCTCCGTATTTATAGTTAGAACTTACAACACCGGTTGACTCAAGTCAAACCGGTGCTTGTAAGCAATATAGTTACTTACAGTTACTTACAGTAACTTACACGGAAAATTGGACTAGTGCTAAAACCTTTGGAAATCAAGGCTTTCAGTGCTAGTTGCTTAACCAAAGTCGTACCCACTTTTCGGTCGTCTCGTACCCACTTTTCGGTCGTCTCGTACCCACTTTTCGGTCGTCTCGTACCCACTTTTTGGTTGTTATAGTGTAATTTCGATGCCGTTGATACCGTTGCCTTCTTTTGTTTCTGTAAAGGATTTGATGTATTTCTCTTTTGCATAGTTAGTAAGTAATGTTTTTATGATATGGTGTAAATTAGATTTCTTCTTGCGCCAGTTACTGTAATCATTTTTGTTGTAACCAAGTTCGATGAAGAATCCTTTGAATGTGTTTGTGTTTTTATCATACCATTCGTAACTAATTTTTCTTGATACTATGTGATTTTTTGAGTTCTTCATAGCTTCAATACGTTTAATTAGTTGACGTTTGATAATGATGACTTCATCTGTATCAGATAGCTCACCTTTTGTTTCAAGTAGACTGCGTGGTACATTGATTATTTGTCCAACTTTTTCTGCGTAAGTGTAAAGAACTGGTTCTTCTATTAGTTGATATCCTTTGGCTATTTTTTGATTGCCAAGTTTTACTTCAAGTTCTCTCAGTGGCATAAGATAACTTTTAAGGTGTGCTTTTTGACCTTTTTTAAGTACTTTTCGCGCAATCAGTTCTTCTGTGCAGTCGATGGTTATTCGTACCATTGTAAGCTTGTTTAGCGATTTTGTTATAGCGCCTGCTTTTTGAGGGGTAACATCTTGCGTTAGATTACCAGACATGGTTCTTACTATCATTTCTGGTGTAAAGACTTCTGATCCACTTACATAAAGGGTGTATATAGCATCCATTACTGCTGCATCATAGAGTGTAATGTTGGGATTCGATATACTGAGATTTTCATCTGCGAATAAGTTGACAGTGACAAAAATATTTTTTTTTGGAATGGTTGTTAGCTGCAAGGATATTTCTTCATTTGTGTTGATTAGTCCTTGTTTTGTTGATATATACTTGGCAACTTTGCTGATGTTTAAGTATTCGTTTTGTGGATTGGGTGAGCTTGTTTTTGGGATATCCATTAGTTATGCTCCTTTCGCTGAATTTAGTGTGCTTAACACATTAAAACTGTGTTGTTCTTATACTCGACATTTAATGTATCTCCTGCTTTATCAGTTAGTTTTGCGGTCGTTTTGCTAGTCCATTCAATTTCGCAAATTACGTCTTCCTGGAATGTCTTCTCGATCCATTGTAAAATTTTAAATTGTTCGATAGTTTCGGCTTTTTTTTTCATTTTGTCCTCGCTTTCTTAGTGTGCTGGTCACATTAAATATATTGGGCTACAAGATATTCAAATATATCCCCTCGCATAATTCCTGCTAATTGTTTAGGCTTTCTTACAACAACAAGGTGATCTTCTTCACTTTCTGGATCAGTTTCTACTAATAGTAACCCCCAGGTTTGTTCTCCTTGTGCATCATCTATGTAGTTTTCGGCGATTTTCTTTAATTCTGGAGGAACCGCTAACCACATGTAATTAGCAAAGTCGGTATATTCATTCATTTTTTTATCAGCTTCAAGGTCTGATTTGCTAACTTTAATTTCAATAGCATGAATTATTGCTTCTGTTTTGTACTTGCATCCAAAAGTTTCGATTACGACAGCATCAATTCGTGCTGGTGTGTCCGTACTTCCCGTGTATACTGGGACTTCTGTGTAAACTTTATATTTATCCTTTTTCCATGGAAGTTCTTGTCGATCCTCTGGTAGCCAATCTCCTTGATTTGCACATTGAATTGCTGTTACGATTCGGTGAGCGGACATATCAATATTAGAAGAATCATTAACTTCTTCGATTGGTTCATGTCGCGATTTTCGCACTTTTACACCGTACTCTTTTGCTGCATACCACATTTCATCCAGTTGTGTTTTTTTTAGTTTTCCAGCTGTAAGACGATCTATTAGCTGATCTTCTATTTTTCGATCACCACCAGCGATTTTTGATACAGTTTCTAGGTTTCGTGGCGTTAAACCTTTTGTTTCATTGGCTTCCTCTAGTGGAACAAATTTTTTTCCAAGGAGTTTTCTGCGATTTTCATATTTTCGATATGTTTCGCCTGCACGTTTGCGACGCCAGAGTTCTCGCAATCTGAATTGCCCTTTTTGTGCAAGGGCTGTACCCCATGCGGTAAGTGATTTGTACTCTGGCTGATATAGTTTTTCTTCTTCTACCTTTGCGATTACAAGATAGAGTTCAATCCAATTTTTTTCTGTTTCCTTGCCCATTAGTTCGATTACGGTGTTGGATGCATTTTCTAACTCCTTTTTGCGACGTTCGTTTTCCGTTGTGGTCGATGCATCAACGCTGTTGATATTTTCCTGTTCCATTAGCAGACCTCCTTTTTAATGTGCTAAGCACATTAAAAAAATTTAATGTGCCCGACACACTAATATTATATCTTAATTAGCTAATTGTCAAGATAAGCACTTGTAAAAAATATTTATGATATACTACTTATGTAAAAAGTATGTGAAGAAAAGGCTGCACATCTTAATGTACAGCCTTTTCTTTATTTCTTTAGTCGTTTTTATGGTGTTCTCCGTGATTCTGCAACTGTAATGCTCTTTGTTGTGAACTTATTTGTGTTTTGTCAATAGAAAATCCTCAAAATCGGAAGGAAAATTCCCCACTTTCAGATCGGGAAATCCCCATTATCCGAAAGAAACATGTAGAGAGTTTTCGTTTTTTTCCTTATCTAGTAGGAAAGAAAGCAGCATTCACTGCTTTCTGCCCAATAGGGTAATACGTGTTCGCTTGTGTCAAAGGCTGCCTGAACGCTTTGCGTTCAACGTACTGTCCTTTGACTCAGCTCCCGCTCCTGGTTGATGTGCAGTCTGCTTCATTAGAGCATGTTCCATACGATAACTGTTTCCTTCAAAAAGAATCAGGTGTCCATGATGGACAAGTCGATCAATCATAGCTGCTGCCATCTGATCATCCGTAAAGATGCCTCCCCATTTAGAGAATTCTAAGTTGGTAGTGAGCAGAAGACTTTTACTTTCATAGCTGTCGGAAATTACCCGAAACAAGAGCTGGGAACCGTCACGATCAACAGGAACATATCCCCATTCGTCAAGAATCAACAGATCAAGTCCATTTAGATCATTACGGAGCCGCTCTAAGTTACCGTTTTTTCTAGCCTCGGCTAACTTTAAAACTAGTTCTGTTACTGTGTAAAAGCGAACCTTATAGCCTTTCATACACGCATTTACTCCAATGGCGATTGCCATATGAGTTTTGCCAATGCCTACAGGTCCATAAAGTACAAGATTGTTTTTCTCTTTTATAAAAGAGACACTTTCCAGTTCTTCTTTGCATAGTGCTGGAGGTAGTTTTACACAACGGTATTCATAGCCTTCAAAAGTTTTATAAATAGGGAAACGGGCTCTCTTAACCAGACGAGCTCTCTTATTCTCGTCACGGCGAGTGATTTCCTTTTGCAGAGCGATAGCAAGGTATTCGATCTGCTTTGGAGTACCATCCTGTTTTATCAGCTCTGGTATCGCGGAGGTCAAAAACAGTGACTTGCAGCAGGTAAGAATACTTTCTTCAAGTTCTGTACGAGTAGATGTGGGAGTCATGATAGGATCGCCTCCTTTCCGTCACTCTTAGATGGAAGAAAAAACTGATCATAGATGGCTAATGAGGGACCCGGTTCTGGAGGGGTATCAATACCATAACCAGTGATACGTGCTGCAAGAGCTACTGTATTTGACAGACTCACGCTATTACTTTTAATCGACAGGGTGAGTGCATCAATAGCTGCCTTATATCCGTACTGTTTTGTTAAATCACTAAGAAGACGAACACAAGATTTGCGAGCACTATGGGACTGATTATCAATATATTCTCGGATTAGCTCTGGTGCATCCTTGCGGAATCCACTGTTGTCCCATGCTCCGATATTTTTTGAGAGCATTTCCAGAGAAGTGCTGTAATCAATGATGTCCGTTCGAGTATTCCCATACTGACGCATATGGCGAACAAGCAAATCTCCATTCGGCTCTAATATATCAATGTAGTGAGCGCGGATACCGACCATAACTCGCTTGTTATGATTTTCAGGCTTTGTCGAATAGAAGTGTTTACCGTCAAGACAGATCTTTCCATATCCATCAGCCCTGCAAGTTTCATAGCGACATACCTGAAATGGCTTTGCTGGAAGCAGAAAGAAATGCTTTCGATCTTCCTCAAAGAGTTCTGATATTACGTTTCCTTTTTTATAATGAGATTCAGAAGCTTTTTTTACATGTTGATCAAGAAGCGTCCGATTGTAAGCTTCAATGTCATGGTACGTTGGTATGGGAACGAATAAGTTTCTACGAGTTGTTCCCACTTTGTTTTCTACATTCCCTTTCTCGTAACCAGCATACGGATTACAAAAGCGAATCCGAAAGCCATAGTGAGCGCGGAAGCGAGCAAACAGTTCAGTTTCATGGATCTGACCCATGACTCGATGGCCAACACCTGTTGCGTTATCAAACACTAATAGAGTCGGAACACCACCGATGTAATTGAAGATATCCATAAGCCCCTGACAGACACATTCAGCAGTTTCACCACGGAATAGCTGACTGTAACTGTCATTACTATAGGGAAACGAAACCACAAGATATTTTCGTCGTACACAAGTGGTATCTTCATTAAAATCAGCTTCTCCAAAATCAACCTGTGCACATCCGGGTTCCCATATAAGTTCCTGAGAACCTTTGGATTGTATATTTGTGCGAATCTTTTTAACAAACTTTTGGACAGAATCATAACTTCCAGTAAATCCGTACTCTGTCTGAAGACGTTCATGAATTCGCTTGGCTGTATGTCGTTGCTTAGACCAGTGCTTTTGATCTTCTTCCAACCATTCCTCTATGATGTCAAGGTATGGCGTAACGATAGAAGTTCTTCGCTTTGCTACAGGTGGCTGAGGTGAGAAGTCGTCTTGATTGAGGTATTTACGAACTGTTTTGCGATCCAAACCAGTAAGAGATGAAATTTTTGAAATTGAGTATCCCTTTTGGCTCAAATCTCTGATATCATTGATTTGGGACATAGTTAGCATTTCCTTTCCTCCTTTGCCTTTGGTGGTTCTTAGACAAAGGATATCTGATAGGTTATTTTGCTTCAACATGTCCCTTTCCGATTTTGAGGAATTCCCTTTCTGATACTGGGGAATTTTGTCTCCGATATCGGGTACTTTTATTATACGCTACACACTTATTCCTGAGTGCCCTACAAGCTAGGGAATCAAGATTCCCCAAGCCCTACGGGTAGCTTGATCAGAGGGGCAAACCTCGCGTTTTCCCCTCGATACTCCCCTTTCCATCTGTGCACCGAAACTTCATTGCTCATCTGGCAGCCACTTTTCCCACCACGCACTAAAAGCAATCAAGGCTTCTTCCATGCTTACGCTAGGATCTTCTCGTTTTTTCAAAATTTCAATCAATTCCAGATCACGTTTTTGTGCCAGTTCCTGCTCTTGCTGCTGCTCGATTTGCTTTTGTACGCATTTTTCCTTGATCCTCTCGAAAAATTGTCTCATGGTATGTCTCCTTTTTTTTACAAGCGTAGCACTCTTATTGTAAAAATTCAACGCAAAATGCGATGTTTTTCGATATTTTGTATCGAAATTAAATTTGATACAAAGGGACAAAAAAAGAAGAAGCAGCCGCTTGACTGCTCCTTTTTACTTCTTCCGCGGTTTTTGCACAGGTCTACGTGATTCTGGCACTGTAAGCCCTTTTGTCGTATAGATTTCAAGCAGCCACAAACTGCTTTTAAAATTGGCTACCAAGTCCCACTTATACAACACATTCTTTTCGCGGCTATTCTCGATCTTTTCCATACTCGTTTTGTATTTACCGTTATCCACTTCTGGTACCATACAATGACAACCAATGTCATTTATAATTAATTTTAAATCGTTTTCAATCTGCTTTCTGATCTGATCTGCTTCCAAAGCCACATCATACGGAGTTTCAAGCACCGACTTCCAAATACTTGCACTACATTGTGTTTTTTTTCCGCTTATGATGGCAGAGTATCTTTCCTTCCATTGGCGGCTACTAAGCACCAGATAGCCATCATGTTGCTTTTTCGGCACAATTCCGCGTGCTGCGTTTGCACGCTCTCGCATAATGCGATATACATTTTGAGCCGAAGCTACTTGTCCACTGACCGCTTTTTCCCGACGTGTTACGGCTTCTTCCCGCGCAGCATAAGCAGATTCAAGCGCTTCATGTGATATTTCCAGTTGTTTCACCTTATCAAGTTGCTCTGCTGCAATCTTTCGGCTTTGCTCTGCGGCTTCCAATTTCTTTTGAGCACTTACAAGTGTTCGCTGTGCGGATACTTGTGCCGCCTTAACTTTATCATCAGCTTCCTTTTGCAATCGCTTTTGCAATTCTTTTAAATCAGCTGCATCCTGCTTTGCAGCTTCCAATCTATCATTCTCAAGCTTCTTTTCTCTATCAGCAAAATGCTTATCAATATTTAAGCTGTCTCTTATACACATCTCCGAG
>ENA-OZST01000558-OZST01000558.1-human-gut-metagenome-genome-assembly--contig:-NODE-558-length-10741-cov-6.500842_pt1 | contig 10741 bp, 7 predicted proteins | sample MGYA00244127_ERZ653976 | MGnify/ENA primary metagenome ERZ653976 (study PRJEB26926, sample SAMN06164877) | human gut metagenome | biome: ENVO:00009003; feature: ENVO:2100002; material: ENVO:00002003...
TTTCTGCCTGTCTCGTGGGCTCGGAGATGTGTATAAGAGACAGCAGCGAATTGGAGCAAACGGACGATCTGCCCCTGACGGTACGGGACGGCCGCCGCCGCTTGGAGCAGCTGCTGCCCATCGCGGCGGAGGCTTCCGCGCCTGAAACCGCAAAGCCTGAGAAGGAAGCAAAGCACCTCGCCGTTTTAGAGGGCAAGGAGCTTTGGTTCCGCTATACCGAAAAGGGCAAGGATGTCCTGCGGGGCACAGATGTAACGCTTCATCAGGGGGAGCTGCTATGCCTGCTGGGCGGCAACGGTGCAGGCAAAACCACGCTGATGCAGGCACTGGCCGGCTTTCGGAAGCCCTATCGGGGCAAGGTGAAGCTGGCAAAGGGTCAGCGGCTGTGTATGCTGCCCCAGAACGCCCGGTCGCTGTTTGTGGCCGACACGGTGGAGAAGGAGCTGCTGGACAGTGCCGAACAGGACAAAGCTAAGGCCGTGCAGATGGCGGAGAGGCTGGAGCTGACGCCTTTGCTGGCGCGGCATCCCTACGACCTGTCCGGTGGCGAGATCCAGCGTCTGGCGGTGGGCAAGCTGCTGTTGCGGGAGGCCACGGTGCTGCTGCTGGACGAGCCCACCAAGGGGCTGGACGCCTATGCCAAGGCGGAGCTGGCGCAACTGCTGCTGGCACTGTGCCGGGAGGGCGCGTCTATTCTGGTGGTGACCCACGATGTGGAATTCGCCGCCCGGTACGCCACAGGCTGCGCCTTGATGTTTGACGGACTGCTGCTGTCCGAGGGCGAGCCACATGCCTTCTTCGCGGGCAACCGCTTCTATACCACCGACGCCAACCGCATCGCGGCGGAGCACTTCCCCATGGACATTACCTGCGAGGAGGTGATCGCGTCGTGTCGAAGCTCTTTGTCAGCAAAAGAACCAGAGCCGCCGCGTGGGTGATCCTTCTGGTGCTGCCCGCCCTGATGGTGGCCTTCGGCTATTACCACAGCCACCGTCCGGCGGTCAATCCGGTAGGCTCCCGTACCTTCTGGGACTACATCATATTAAACTCGGATATTCTGCTGGGCCTGCTGTTCCTGCTGGTGTCCGCCATCCCCTTCATACTGGTATTCGATAAGAAGAAGCCCCAGGCTCGCGAGCTGGTGCCGATTGCAGTGATGGCGGCCATTGCCGTGGTAGGCCGCACGGTGTTTGAGATCATCCCGCTGCCCAACTTCAAGCCCTGCTCCGCCATCATTATCATTACGGCGGTGGCCTTCGGGCCGGAGGCGGGCTTTCTTACCGGCGCACTGACCGCCTTTGTCAGCAACTTCATTTTCGGACAGGGGCCGTGGACGCCATGGCAGATGTTCACATGGGGGCTGGTGGGCTTTCTGGCGGGTATCCTGCAAAATGCAGGTGCATTCAAGGGAGTAAGCCGCCCCCACTTCACGGCGAAGCTGTGGGACAGGCTGTGTCCGGAGAATACGAACAGGGGCGACCTGCTGCATTTCGTGCGGCAGCTCACCGACCATGCGCCCCTGCGGCTGTGCCTTTATGGTTTCCTGTCCGGCTTTTTGTACGGCTGGATCATGAACCTGTATTTCATCATCGGGTATGTAAGCCCCCTTACATGGCAGACGATAGGCGCGGCCTATCTATCCAGCTTTTTCTTCGATTTCTGTCACGGGCTGTGTACGTTTCTGGTGCTGTGGGCGCTGGGCGACCCGTGGGTGCGGAAGCTGGAGCGCATCAAGATCAAATTCGGCCTGACGGCGGAGGAGCGGAACTATGTGCTGCCGCCCTCCACATTTGAGATAGCGAGAGAGAACTATGAGTGAACGAAAAACGATCATCAGGACGGTGGGGCTGAAGAAGCACTACACCGTCGGCGGCAACACGGTCCGTGCACTGGATGGCGTGGACATGTCCGTGCTGCAAGGCGAATTTGTCTGTGTCGCAGGCCGCAGCGGCTCCGGTAAGTCCACCATGCTGAATATGCTGGCAGGCCTTGAGCCGCCCACGGAGGGGGAGATCATTGTCCGAGGCAAGCATCATTTGGAGGCTATGGACGAGGAGCAGCGGACAAGGTTCCGCCGCCGCTATATTGGCTTCGTGTTCCAAAGCTACAACAACCTGCCCCAATACACGGCACTGGAGAATGTGGCGCTGCCACTGGCCATCCGGGGCGTACCGGAGGATGAACGGAACTGGCTGGCGTGGCAGGCCCTGAGCCGCGTGGGACTGCGCGGACACGTAGATCACCGGCCTGCGGAGCTGTCAGGCGGTCAGCAGCAGCGCGTCAGTATCGCCCGTGCCATTATTACGGAGCCCTCCATCGTGCTGGCGGACGAGCCTACCGGGAATCTGGACAGCCGTACCGGCCAGGAGGTCATGGAGCTGCTGTGTGAGATCTTCCGGGAGAGGAACACCACCTTCATCCTCAGCTCCCATGACCCGCAGATGCAGTGTTATACAGATCGTACCGTCTATTTCAGTGACGGGAAAATAGAGACAGAGAATCACCACACCGGAGAGGAGCGCACACAGTGAAGAGAGAAACGGCAAAACGGGTATTGGCATTGTTGATCTGCGTATTAATGACAGCATCCCTGCTGCCCACCGTCGCTATGGCGGAAGAAGTCACGGAGGATGTGATAGATGACAGCACCATTGAGGCTTACACGTCTTACGAAAACGGAGAGGACGCCGGCGTCAGCGGGGTCTCGGTTACAGACGAAAAGCCCAACACGGATATCAAGGTCATACCCAGCGACGCCAACGCCCTGATCCTGATGGATACCGGCGCACAGTCCCCCAAAGGCGTTCCCGGTCAGGTGGTGAAGATCGTGCTGCCGCTGGCGGTGAACAAGGAGTACTTGCCCAGCGAGAAATACATGCTGCGCAACATCAACATCTATCCCGATGTGCCTACCGACGCCAGCGTGTCCAACTGGCCCTTTGAGCTGATCTACGCCAGCGATGTGCAGCACTTAAAGGATAGGTCCTACAACTCCACGGCGGAGGTGTGGTTCGAGTTCAAGATCAGCGAGTTCGCCAGTAAGGGCCGCTACGCTGTGCCCTTTAAGATCAATGCCACCGTGTGGCGAGAGGACGCCGTGAACGGCACCACCATCACCGAGGACGTGACCTTCAAGGTCAGTGCCTATGTGACCGTTACCGACAACGGCAATATGTCCGGCGTCACCACCTCCTTCGGCAGCCTTCAGGTGGCGGGTACCAACGCGGGCGGCTCCTATACCGTGCCTACCGGCACACCCAATCAGACTATCTCCATGCGGATCCCCGTGATCAATGTAGGCGGTACCCTGACCAGCGTGACGGTCTATCCCGTGGTGTCCGCCGCGCTGGACGAGTTCCCCTTCGTGATCGACTCCACCAATTTGGGCAAGTATTTCGACTACTGGGCCAGCGGCGAGGTGAAGTATCTGGACTACACCTTCACCGTGTCGCCCTTTGCCACCTCCGGCAACAAGTCCATTAAATTCAAGGCCAACTATTTCGAGAACAGCGCCCCTGCGGAGGGCTCCTTCTCCACGCAGTTTACCGTGATCGACGGCTATGACGCCTCCGCTATGTCGGTGATGGTGCAGAGCTATAAGCTGTATGTGGACGATACCGAGGTATCCGGCCTGATGGCAGGCGAGGAGACGGAGCTGCGCCTGACCCTGATCAACAACTCCAAATATGACACGGCCAAGAAAATCATCTCCAGTCTGGTATTCACCAATTCCCCCGGCCTGACGCTGTGCGTAGGCGGCACGGATACCGCCTATGCCGACTCCATCAAGCCGGGCGGTACGACGATCCTGAAATACAAGATCATGGCCAAGCAGGACGCGGAGGTTGGCCCCGCCATGCTGGGCATCAACCTGACCTATGAGACCACCGAGGCAGTGGCCGGTAAGGCGGCGCAGAACATCATGCTGCCGGTCAGCCAGAAGATGGATGTTCTGGCCGGTACGCCGGAGGTGTACGGCACACTCAGCAAGGATAAGGAAGCTACCATCTCCGTGCCGCTGACCAACATGGGCCGCGCCAAGGCTATGAATATCCGGGTGCTGGCCACGGACGGCATGACCGCCTCCACCCCCTGTTATGTGGGTGACCTGCTGGCAGGCGGCTCCACCAGCGCCGATGTAACGGTGGGCTTCTCCAAAATCGGCGCGTTTGTGGGTAAGATGATCCTCCAGTATGAGGACGCCAACGGCGAGACCTATTCTCAGGACATCTCTGTGCCCCTGAGCGTGGCGGAAAGCTCTGCGGATACAGATGCCAACAGCGTCAACGCAAATAAAGACGGCACAGGCAGCCGCTGGTGGCTGTGGCTGCTGATAGCGATCCTTGCGCTCATCCTGATCGGCATTGTGGTCTATGTCATCATCCGCTATAAGCGCGGCGAGATCGGGCCCGGTGCCGAAAACACCGCTGCCTTGGACGATTTTGACGACGACTTTGACACAGACGGCGGCGCACCGGGCATCGGGGAGAAGCCGCTGACCTACGACGGAAGCAATAAGGACGGGAATGTATGAAGCCAAAAGACCTGTTTCGCTACGGCTGCACCAACCTGTTCCGGCGAAAGACCCGCACGGCGCTGACAGCCCTGTCCATGGCGGTGGGCGTCATGTGTATCGTGGTGCTGATCTCCGTGGGTCTCGGATATGAACAGGCATACCGCGAGAGCATCGAGGCACTGGGCAGCCTGACAAAGATCGATGTGACGCCTGCCACCGGCGATTACGGACGCAAGGCACTGCTGAACGACAAGGCACTGGAGGCGTTCCGAGGCATCGACGGTGTGGAGGCGGTAACGCCGGTCTATCAGCAGTCCGCCTATATCGTGTCCGGCAACTATGTCAACATGGTGCGCGTTTACGGCATTGACATGACCACGGCGGAGCGTTTCAGGCTGACGCCGGAGCGGGGCGTTATGGCCGGGGACGGCACGCGCCTGCATCCGGAGGTGCTGTTTACCGACGATGTGGCCGCCGGACTTGCCAACAAGGCGAAGGACTGGGAGCTGGCGGTGGATGAGAACGGCAACGCCCTCATCGATCTGCTGGAAGTGCCTGTCCGCATGACCTTCGATTCCTCCAGCCTGACCGGCGAACCGAAGGCCGACACCGACGGACGGGCACTGCCCTCCAGCAATCTCTATACCCTGCGTGTGACAGGCATCTGCTCCACCCTGAACAACAACTTCGCCACCGCCGCGTTCATGTCCTTTGACCGCTTGCAGGAGATGACGCAGGCCAACGCCAATTACATGGGCGCGACTACCCAGACCAAGACAGCGGAGGAGAAGGCCAACGGTCCTACCTACGACTTGGTTTGGGTCATGGTCAAGAACGTCAACGACGTGCAGCGGATCGTCAAGCTGATCCGGGACACGGGCCTGAACACCTATTCGCTCAATGATATGCTTGAGACGGTGCGCACACAGTCCCGGCAGATCCAGGGGATGCTGGGCGCGCTGGGCGGTATCGCCGTCCTGATCTCCGCCATCTGCGTGGCAAACACCATGATGATGTCCATTACGGAACGGACGCGGGAGATCGGCGTGCTGAAGGTGCTGGGCACCGTTCGCAGCGACATCTTCAAGATGTTTCTCTCGGAGGCACTGATCGTAGGCGTGATAGGCGGCGCGGCGGGCTTGGTGCTGAGCTTTATCGCCAAGTGGCTGATACCGGTGATCTTCGCGTCCCGTGAGCTGCGGTGCGTGCTGCCCTGGTGGCTGGCGGTCTGCGGCGTGGTGTTTTCCGGCTGCGTGGCCATTGCCGCCGCTTGGATCCCCGCCCGCAAGGCAACGCTCATCAGTCCCAACGAGGCCATCCGCTCTGAGTGAGGTAACGATATGAAGAAGATATGCTGTGTAGTGCTGGCAATGCTCTGCATCCTGCCGTGTCTGGCGGGCTGCGGGAAAGCGAATACCGCCAATGAGGAGCCGCTGATCCGTAGCTTCGTGATCGGCAACAGCACGGCGGAGATCCAGACCCATACAGAGGATGGCGAAACGCGCTATGTGATCGCCATTACGCTGCCGACGGACACGGATTTTACCCGCTGTGCCGCAAATGTGGAGCTCGCCCCGGATGCGGTGCTGTCCATGGATAGTCCCTGCATCGTGAACGATCTGGGCGGGCGGCCCATCTTGAATTTGACGTTGGCAGAGCGTGATCTGGTAGTCACCCGTGGTGAGCTAAGTCAGACTTACAGTTTTCAGGTCGGATTAGAATGAGGGATAGTTCAATGAAAAAGATTTCAATTGTCTTTACAGTGCTTATTATCGCACTGCTATCAATGCTGACAGCCTGTGGAAAACAGGCGGATGATCCTGCCGGAGCTGATGGTACATCGGCGGATGCCATTTCTTCAGTAAGCATCAATGGCGTATCATGCCGTGTCGATGCTGAGAAAAATCCGGGCGGGCAGGAAACTGGAATGCTGTTCAGCATTTCCATCCCGAAATCAGAGGTTCAGGACGAAACGAATGTTGCCCTGACGCTGGAGCTTGGCTCCGATTGGTCGATTTCAGAGGATAGTAATTGTATAGTACAGATGGATGGCAGTAATGTCATTGTGGATTTGAGTGAAGAAGTGCCGGTAATTATCTTAAAGGCTGACGCCATGGATACGACACGCTGCTACCATCTGACTGTAGAATAGTAGGAAGTTCTATGTTTGCTTTTCTGATATTACGGAGGTGATGCCAATGGGCTAACGACGGTGAGCAACATTATGTTTAACAAAAAAGAAAAAACTCATGAAAGGAATTATAAGAAATGAAAAGTACCATTTCTAAGCGCCTTGTAGCGCTGTGCATGGCATTTGCCATGATGTTCTCCTTGATGACCGTTGTTCACGCAGATACCACCGTCAACGATGGCCTGTCTGCTCCCACTACCCATTCTGAGGCAGATAAGCCGGCTGAGGTATCTTCCATTCTTGTTGGGTCTACGACTGCCTACTACGAGACGGATGACAACACCGGCAATACCACTTACATCCGTGCCCAGCTGACTGGCAAGACCGAGTATGATCTGAAGAACGCTGCGGTTACTGTCAATCTGCAGGATAGTAGCACTACCGTTAAGCTGGATGGCACCGCCATTGATGGTGGCACAGCTCGTACCTTCACGACGAACCTGATGAATAAGGCACATACCCTTACCATCGGCTCGACCGATTATGTTCTGGCGGCCGGTCTGCCCAGCGGTCAGGTTGGCATTGATTCGAACGATCCTCTTGGCTTGGGTACTGTAACGATGGCCGGAACGGCCATGAATGTCTATGGCGCCAATGTTCAGAACCCCTTCATGGGCAATACCTACTTTGTTAATAGAAGCACCAACTGGACTTTCATTAACTACTTCATTTCCAAGGTTCTGCCTGAGGGTACGGAGTTGAACAGTGTTGCTACTACCTATACTCTTAAGGACGGCGCGAAGATCTCCGGCGCTGGTGCCACAGATGTTACTGCTGCAAGCTATACCTTCAACTTCACTGCAGGCAATATTCTCACCGTTGCAAACGACACCGAGAGCCGTACCTACAATGCCCAGCTTGCTGTCGAGGGTCAGTCTGTTATCGTTCAGAGAGATCCTACTACTGGTATCCGCAACTATGATGTTGATTTGACTGAGGTCATTAATTCCACCTATTATAGTGATACGACCATTAAAAACAAGGTCGATGAAATCGTGACCGCTTGGAACGCCTATATTGCTGAACCGCACACCTTTGATGCTGGTACCAGCGTCATGGCCGTTCTGCAGGATTTTGACGAATGGGCAACCGAGAACGAGGATCCGGAAACACGTGAAAGCTATTTTACCGGCACTTCTGACTTCGGCGGCGGCTCCTACCTGTCCAAGCTGAACAACCTGAACTGGAACGATTGCGGCAGCATGGGTGGCTATATGTATACCAATGATGCCAACGGCTTGTACAATGCAAACATTGAAGGCCTTAACACACGAACCGGCAAGTCTTCCATTCCCATGGTGGCGGCCAACAACATGACGTTTACCAGTTCTACCCGTATCGTGTGGTTCTTCACGGTGAACTATTCCAATTGGTTCTAACCTGACGATAGAACTTATTAGAAGGCACTAAACGACAGAGAAGAGCGGGCGGGAGGGTTCCCCACCCGCCCGCTCTTCATTTTATCTATCGGAAAGGGGAACCTTAAAATGAAAGTTTTTCGGCGTATCTCAATGTGGTTGCTGACTCTGATCATGCTCTTTTCCTGCGTCACGCCGGTAAGCGCACTGGAGTCACAGCATACAAGATGGCCGGTTTTCAGTGAGTTAGCAGAGGACCGCTATATAGCAGGTGGCGGTTATGTCCATTTTAATGGGTGGAGCAGCGGGGCTTACTTTGGTACAGTCAATAATGCGTATGTACAATTGACGTTACCGGAGGGGACGACCAACCTCAATTTATCGCCTGCATATTTTACTAACACAACAGGCGCACCGAATTGGACGGATACCGGTATTCGCTTTGAAGATACTACGTTTCGTTACCGTATCGAGCCGCTGAACGAAGGAACGGCGGACTATTCCCAGACACAGTTCTGGCGCTTCTATGATGCTAAGTCAGATCGCAGTGTCGTATTGCCTGTGATCACAATTGTTGAGAATGCCGCTGAAGAGGAAAAAACGGTTGATAAGCTGGAGGCGTATACCGCCCGGGCGGAAAAACTGGTTTCGACCATGAAGCAGTTTGACGAGGTATTCGACGCGTTGGTAGACTCCCAAAATGCCGCATCAGTACAATATGGCGGCCGCCATCCCAGTGATGTCAATCTGGCCTGCATTGTGGCCAATATGATCCAGATCGCCTTTGACATCCAGATCAGTTGGCCTGATACGCATAGTTATTGGGTCGAAGGTACTGGCTGGTCAACGGCTACCGCCGCTGATATCATCAAGCACTGGACGACCTATAAGATGCCTGGTACGGAGAAACCTGCCTGCAATTCAGGTGATAAGATCTCGCAGTATCAAGTAAAGCAATTGGACATGCTTCTGGATGTGGTCGCGCCGTATTATCTGAATTATCTGGAGAACCACCGTATTGTAGAGCCTACTGTCACATACTATGCAGTTGGTGGATCACGGGGATTGATCGACACCGCCAGCAAAACAATAACGCTTCGGTTGCCGGAAGATACCGATTGGAACAAGCTTCCCGCGCCTACGGTAAAAACCAACGATGAATGTCAATTCACCCAGAACATTGGCAGCTTGAGCGATGGACAAGTAATCGCTGCGGTAACACCGGGTGACCGTGCAACAGGCACCTATTATAATGGCAGTGATACTACTGGATACGGATTCAAAAAGAATCTGAGCCAAAGATGGACGATCAACGTCGAAGAGGGAACTCCTTACACAAAGGTACTTACCTTTGACATCGAAACAGCTGATGGTAAAGTTCGCTCTGCCCGCATCACGGATGGCGAGGACGGAAGCAACGGGACGATCAAGCTGAATCTGCCGGTCGGAATCGATTTGACCTCGTTGTCCCCTGAGGTGGATTATGCCGGTGAAGGCTTCTATTACACTGTTGACGACCAGAGAAGTGATAAAACCGAAGAGATCGACTTTACTAAGAAAATCGGACTGGTCGTTTACAACACGGAGTACGAGACAGAGGCCACATATGACGTTTTCGTCACGGCGGAAAAATCTGTGGAGAATGACATTCTCTCTTACAAGATTGGCGATGCGGTCGGTACGATCTCCGGCAGTAGTGTGTCCATAACGATTCCGTATGCCACAGACCTTACCACGGCAGAGCCGGAGATAACGGTATCCGAATTTGCGAAAGTGACACAGAAGCCCGCAGAGCTTCAGGTCGGTGAAAATCACTATACCGTGACCGCAGAAAACGGCGCTGAGCAGGACTATATCGTGACGATCACCCGCACTCCGGTAGCGACGGGGCGGCAGATCAAGTCTTTCCGCTATGGCGGGTATGAAGCCACGATCAACGAAGGTACGGCTGAGATCACCATGACGCTGCCAAAGGGTATCTCTCCTGTTTTCGCGCCGACCATCGAAATTTCCGAGTTTGCCACAGTTTCTCCGGCCTCCGGCGAAGTGCAGGATTTCAGCTCGCCTGTCAAGTATAAGGTCACGGCACAGAACAAGGCGTCTAAAACCTATACGGTCAAGGTCGCGATATCCTCTGAGGCTGCTCCCAATGCGTATATAGGCAAGCTTGAGCAGGTTCGTAACAATATCATCACCCGGTATCGCAGTGAAGCGAATGATGACTGGGAGTGGATGGACCTCGGCTTCTATGAAGACCGGCCAGAAAACTACAACACCTCCGAACACCCCTTCGACATTGCCGCAAAGCTTGCGAAGCTGGACACAACCACAAACGTGGCAATGACCGAGTTTGACCGTACCATCATGATGCTGACTGCCCGCGGCTTTGACTGCACGAAGCTCTCGCAGTACAACAATGGAGAACCGTACATTGACAGCAAGAACAACGAGATCGACAACCTTGTCGCAGCGCTCTACAACTATTCCGGTGAGTACACCATCAACGGCCCCATTTTTGCGTTGCTGGCTTTGGATATGGGAAACTACACCATTCCTGATAATGCCAGATGGACGCGGGAGAACCTGATCAATGTCATTCTGGACTATGGCAATTATGACGAGTTCGGCATTGACATGGTGGGAGCTATCATGTACTCTCTGGCACCCTATCAGAAT
>ENA-OZST01000560-OZST01000560.1-human-gut-metagenome-genome-assembly--contig:-NODE-560-length-10727-cov-4.751406_pt1 | contig 10727 bp, 9 predicted proteins | sample MGYA00244127_ERZ653976 | MGnify/ENA primary metagenome ERZ653976 (study PRJEB26926, sample SAMN06164877) | human gut metagenome | biome: ENVO:00009003; feature: ENVO:2100002; material: ENVO:00002003...
GATTTCTGCCTGTCTCGTGGGCTCGGAGATGTGTATAAGAGACAGGTATTTATGCAGCCTGTGAATAATCCATAAAAAATTTTACTTGCGATATGCTCTGCTATAACCAATCCTGTTCTATTTTCTTCTGTAATTGTATAAACATATCATAATACTTTTCTTTGGTTTGACGTATAATATCCATTGCAATTGCCTGATTATATGCGTGTGCAACATTATTTCTCGAAACCAATGCATCCAGCCATAATTCTTCATCACTAATCATTCCCGCCTTGTAAGCTGTTTTTAAAATTGTTCTTGGCGATCCTGTTGCACCATCCGCATAACCAAAATTCTCTAATAATTCTTTCATCGCCTTCCATGATTGTTCAAAACAAATTTCATATAAGCCAACCATGCCAGCAATTTCCACATTTCCATATGGTTCTTTATAAGAAAAAATATCGTTTAAATTGACTAATGCTGCCTTAAAATTCTCAAATTTTTTCATATAGCACTACCCCCTCTCTTTTTATTGATTCCAACAATTCTTTTCTTACAGGCTTATCCAAATCCACTATATCAAATTCCAACAACGTTGAAGTTGTTTCGTCTACATCCAAAATAAAATGACTACTGCTACCACCGTAAAAAGCCAGATCTATATCACTTCGCTCTTTATAATCACCTCGCGCTCTTGAACCAAAAAGAATTACTTTTTCAACACAATTCTTCTTCGCCAGCTGGATAATTTCCTGTAATACTTTACATTTTATTCCTGTTTTTTCAAAGGTACTATTTACATCCATAAATGCTCCTATATTACTTCATTTATTCTTCCTCTTTAATCACCTTTAGGAAACGCTTGACCTCCGCCCATGCACGCTTGGACTCAGGGAAATTGAGGTATCCCATCTGGAACACATGAAACATTCCCTCATACACTGACAGTCGCACCTTAACGCCCTGGATTCTTGCCTTTGCAGCGGCCTCTACCGAGTCAGATAAGAGCATCTCTATCGAGCCTACCTGTATGAGCATTGGTGGAAAGCCTCTGAAATTACCAAACAGCGGCGATATGTATGGATCCATTTTATCGTGGTCACCGGGATAGTCATTCACGTAGATCAGACTGTCCCTTGTGTTCCCAAACAGTGGGTCCTTTTCGTAGTTTGTCTCATATGACTCTCCGCCTGCTGTGAGGTCTGTCCATGGTGACATGGCTACTATTCCTGCCGGAAGCGGCATGACGTGGTCTCGAAGATACATGGTGAGGCACATTGCAAGTCCTCCTCCCGCTGAGTCTCCTGCCAGCACAATCTGCGAGCCAAACCAGCCCTGTGACAAGAGCCATTTATAGCAGGCTATGGCATCCTCAAGTGCTGCCGGATACGGGTGCTCCGGCGCCACGCGATAGTCAGGCGTGAGCACTGAGCAGCCTTCACTTACCTCATTATAAAGGCCTGCAAATACATAGTATGCATTGCGCACTGCCCCCATATATCCACCACCATGCAGCTGCAGTATCACACGCTCTGTATTTGGGTTTTCCTTTGAAGATAAAAGCTTCATAGTGAAACCGCCCATATCTATATCCTCTGTTACAAAGCAGTCCGGAACAAGCCATGCAGGTTCCTTCATGCGCTTCCTGAGCTCTCCGGATTTTATTTTTTTGCCGATTGCAAGGTCATTTGTGATATGTCCCATCAGATTAGCAAGTATTTTTCCCTGTATACTGACTTCTTCATCTGCCACAGCTGCATTGCTATGGACTTTTTCCACATGCTCACTTTTCATGGCAGATAATGAGTTCTTAAAGGTCTTTTCAAGCTTATTACCCAAAGCTCCTATTATTCCAGTTTCATTATCACCATTACTATCGCCGTTTTCAATTTCCGGATGGTAGTTTCCCATCTCTTCATCCTCAAACATATGCGAATTTCCTATTCCATGAAAGCCTATCATATATGAAATCTCCGTTTCAGCTCTGTTCTGGCTCTTTTGTCACCGATAATCAGTGTTCCGAGAAACAAAAACAGCGATGCGCCCATCGCTCCCATTGCCAGATATGGGAACCATATGATCTTGACTGCCACAAGTATCATCGCAATCACGCTCATCAGCACAAGAAAAAGCTGCATCATCATGTAGCTCTGCCAGTTTCTTATGTTTACTATCATAAGTATAATTGTTGCAAGAACCATCGCCAGTATGGCGCTTGGGAAAACAAATGTAAGTGCCCAGCCACTGGCTCCTGTGAGCAGGTCTATGCCCTCGAGAAACAACACCGTGAACACAAATGTGCTTACAATTTTAAAAATATATCCGTTTCTTCCGACTATTGCCAGACGCAGCGTCACATTCGCATAGATTACAACAAGAAGCACTATAAAGCTCCAGTTTATCTCATGGTCTGTCATGTAATCAACAGTTGTCAGCACAATCTGTCCTACTATAGACAGAAACAATATGATATTTTCCAGTAATCTGTATTTTCTTGATGCGCCCTTGACGTCAGGATATCTCGTACCGTTGTCATGGCTTGCTGTACTATCTGCCCTCTTTGCTGCACTATCTGTATCGTTTACGCACTTATCCGGCACATCATTATGTTGTTCAAAAACCCCTTCAGTGCCCTGATGATTGTCCGATGACAATTCAACCGGTGCCACAACCTGCTGGCAGAGCGGGCATTTATCTGTATTGTCTGCAATATACACACCGCATTTCATGCATTTAGTCATAATACTCTCCATTTGTCTCAATTGTCACTTCCACTCCGTCATTTACAAGCTTCTTAAAAAAGCTTCTCTGAATCATCGTATCGGCCAGAATAGATGAAAAAGTAAACACCAGCGTGTCCTTGTAGGAGCATATGGTGCCCTTCATAGGCTGTCCCTTGGACATTGGTATAAAGGAATAAAAGCCTGTTATATACGGCTCGTATTCCGGCTCCACCTTTATATTTCCAATATTGGTGATAGTGGTGGTGTTTGCCAGTGCCGACTGCGTATAGACCGCCTTCATTGCCAGATTTTTTATAAAAAGAGGCACCGGTCTCATCAGGATATTTTTCTGATTTGACACACTGTATGAGAAAAGATCTTCCAGATGCTCCTTCGAAATCTGTGAATTGATGGAATCCGTCACTATTTTAAGCACCTCCTCAAATGTGTAGGAGCTGTTTTGCGGTCTGAACTCAGCAGATATCATGACAAAAAAGTTCTTTGTGGTCACGGAGTCAAAATAAGGACGAAGATTCACAGGAACTGCAACCCTGACAGGCATATCGTTTGGCATGCCGTGAAAACACTCCTGATACACACTCCACACAAAGCATGCTACCAGATAATCATTTATGGAAACTCCATAGCGGTGGCAGACCTGCTTCAGCTGTGATACAGGCATCATACCATGTATCAGCCCAAACTCTCCATCGGGTACCTTTTCCAGCTTTAAAAGATACGCCTTCTGCCTGTTAAAGCCACTTGGCTTACTTGATTTGTAGTTCTTTACAAAGCTGTCCTCTCTATTTAAGGATGTGCCCTGCGTCAATGAATCGCCCTTTAGCTTTGCAATCTCCGGATGTGTGAGACGCAGATACTGGTAGGTGAGCTCCCTAAGGAAATTGATGCCGCCCATGCCATCTGTCAACACATGAAATACCTCAAGATTTATTCTGTTCTTATAGTATGTCACCCTGAAAAGATAGCTGTGATTCTTGTTCGGTCTTATAAATCTGCACGGAAATGTATTTTCCTCATGCACCTTTGGTGCCTTTTTGCCATTTTCCTCAAAATAGTTCCAGAATACTCCCATCCTGAGTCTCACATTAAACAGACCAAACTTCGGAAGCACTATATCCAGTGCCTCCTGCAGCTTTTCACTGTCAATCTCATCAGTTAAGGTGACTGAGATCCTATATACATTTGTCATGCTCTCCCCCGCTATACTAGGGAACAGATTTGCTGTGTTGTCCAGCTTGTCCCAGCGGATTGAACGCGTTTTAGACATTTTAAATTCCTCGCTTATTATAATGATATAGCGATGCAGCACCCTAATCGAGCCTGCCGTACACCTCCATCGGCACATATGCCTTTATCTGTATCCCATCAGCCACATATTCCTCCGACACAAGCTCGCCCTGTTTTCTGATGAGCTGTATCACGCCAGCCTTATCATATGGGATAATTCTCTCGATATATACCTTATTCTCTCTTAATATCTCCTCTAAAAGAGATTTTACCTCATCTAATCCCAGATCCTTTGCCGCTGAAATGTTAAGAGTATAATCTGCCCTGAAATCATGCAGCGGTTCGTTGTCTGTGCGGGCATCCTGCTTATTAAAAAGTGTGACAAATTTCTTGTCTTTTACACCAAGATCATCCAATGTCTGGTAGGTTATGAACATCTGCTTTTCCCGCTGCATATTTGATGCGTCCACCACATGGAAAATAATGTCAGCGTACTTTGCCTCCTCAAGGGTGCTCTTGAAGGCCTCTATCAGATGATGCGGCAGCTTTCTGATAAACCCGACCGTATCAGTTAAAAGCACCTGCTGCTTGCCATCAAGCGCAAGAATGCGCGTTGTAGGATCAAGCGTTGCAAAGAGCTTATCCTCCTCAAGAACATCTGCTTCTGTCAGGTGATTTAACAGCGTGGACTTACCTGCGTTAGTATATCCTACTATCGCAACAACCGGTACTTTATTTTTCTCACGCTTTGCCCTTGTGATATCTCTGTGCTTCTGCACCTCTTTCAGCTCTCTTCGAAGCTGTGCTATCCTGTCATTTATAAGACGACGGTCCACCTCAAGCTTTTTCTCTCCGGGACCTCTTGTTCCTATTCCACCGCCAAGCCTTGACATGGACTTTCCCAGTCCCGACAAACGGCTTAATCTGTACTTGAGCTGAGCAAGCTCAACCTGTATCTTACCCTCACTTGTTGTAGCTCTTGATGCAAAAATATCAAGAATAACAAGTGTCCTGTCCATGACCTTTGTGTCAAGGTACATCTCCAGATTTTTCTGCTGTGCAGGACTCAGCTCATCATCGCACACGATGCCTGTTGCCCCTGTACTCTCCACAAGCTCTGCAATCTCTGCCACCTTGCCGGTGCCGACATACGTGCCCGGATGAATTTTTTCTCTTCTTTGGATAAGTGTGCCTACAACTGTCGCACCTGCTGTCTTTACCAGCTCCGCAAGCTCTGAAAGTGAATCATCTGCATCATCACCGTCCTGCTCACTTACTCCGACTAGCACTACTCTCTCCTCAATATCCTCTATCTTAATAGTATCTGCCATAATCTATCTGGTCTCCAAAAACTGATATTCTCTTGCTGCATCCTCGTCATCAGGATAATCCTTCATGTATTCCTCCATTTTGCTCTTTGCTGTGGCAAAATCGCCGGAATACTCATATGCTATAATCATAGCCTTTGTTATCTGCTGCTTGTTCGGCCCACTTTCAAGTTCAAGCGCGTTCTGAAAATAAGTAATCGCAGTGTCATAGTTACCATTGTCCATCTGCGCCTGTCCCATATTCATCAGCTCATACGAATCCGCCTCACCGCTGTCTAAGTATTTCTTAAAATACTTCTGCGAGCTGTCATTATCGCCCTTCTTCTGATATAACTCACCCATATAGTAGTTTGCCTTGACAAGTTTCTCATCAATAGCCTTTTGCAGACTCTTTATTGCTGAATCATAATCACCAAGCATGGTGTATATACGGCCTCTCTGCATATAGTCATCAGCAGTTTTTGCCTTAAGCTTTAAGGCATTATCCAGGTATTCCTTTCCCTGGTCATTCATGCCATACTTTGACAGGGTCTCATAAACGCCAAGATAGAGCTCATAATTATCATTATTCTCACTGAGCGCCGTCTTAAAATCCTTCAAGCCCTTGTCTGTATCATTCTTGGCAAAATATATACAGCCTCTCAGATAGTATGCGTCAGAATCCTTATCATAGTCGATAATAGCCGTATATGTATCAATTGCTCCATCCACGTCACCGCTTAAATACTGTGCCTTTGCCTTATAATAACATATATCAAGCTCCTCTGCGCCCACTGAGCCCACCGACTGGTCCAGTGCCTTCTGAAAAGCATCGACCGCATCATCATAGCTGCCGTTCTCTATACAGTTGATGCCATACTGTCTGTACGCATCCTTGTCCTTTTCCTTGTCGTCGGAGCCACAGCCGGTAAGCATGCCTGCTGTGAGCACTACGGTAAGCGTGAGTGCCATAAATTTATTCTTTATCATAATAGTTCTCCATGTGTATATTCTTCCCCTTATTATATATGTATTTGCCAAACTTGTAAATCCCGCCCTTACATTTCTGCCAGGGAGCCTGCCGTCCCCTGCGCTTACGTCCCGTACTCTAGCAAAAAAAAGAACCCCCGCGGGATGCACCCGCAGGAGTTCTTAAGCCCAATTTGTATTTAAAGGAGGAAGAAAAATTCTAAGCCTCTAAATGCCAGATTTCATCATTGTACTGCTTGATTGTTCTGTCAGAAGAGAAGAAACCAGCCTTGCTGATGTTGACAAGCATCTTCTTAGCCCAAGCCTTCTTATCCTCATAATCAGCGTAAGCCTTCTCTTTTGTCTTGCAGTAATCCTCAAAGTCAGGGAATGTCATGAACCAGTCTTTGTTGAGGAGCTCGTTGTAAAGTCTCTCTAAGTTCTCCTTAGAACCAACCTTCATCATCTCATCACTTACAAGGAAGTCAACAGCCTTCTTTAAGTCTGCATCCTTGTCATAGTAATCCTTAGAGCAGTAGTCGCCTCTCTCATATCTGTCGATGACAGTCTGTGAATCCTCACCGAATACATAGATGTTCTCATCGCCGACAAGCTCAGCTATCTCTACGTTTGCTCCGTCACTTGTTCCAAGTGTAATAGCACCGTTAAGCATGAACTTCATGTTTCCTGTTCCTGATGCCTCTTTAGAAGCAAGAGAAATCTGCTCTGAAATATTTGCAGCCGGGAATAATTTCTCAGCTAATGTTACATTGTAGTTCTCAACCATGAATACCTTAAGGTATGGACTTACCTCAGGATCATTGTTGATAATCTGCTGTAAGCAGAGAATTGCATGGATGATATCCTTTGCAATGATATATGCAGGAGCTGCCTTTGCACCGAAGAAGCATGTGATTGGTGTAGATGGCTTCTTGCCTGCCTTGATCTCAAAGTACTTACGGATGATGTAAAGCACGTTGAGCTGCTGTCTCTTGTACTCGTGAAGTCTCTTAACCTGGATATCAAAGATTGAATTGTCAGGTACGTCGAGATTCTGAGTCTTCTTTAAGTAAGAAGCAAGCTCTGTCTTCTTTGCGTTCTTGATGTCAACAAGCTTTGTGAGAACAGCGTCATCATTGATGAAATTGCCAAGCTTCTCTAACTCGTTTGCATCCTTCTTCCAGCCTTCACCGATAAGCTCTGTGATGTATGCTGAAAGCTCCGGGTTACAAGACATTAACCAACGACGGAATGTGATACCGTTTGTCTTGTTGTTGAACTTCTCAGGATATAACTTGTAGAAGTTATTGAGCTCTGTATTCTTTAAAATCTCTGTGTGGAGGTATGCAACACCGTTTACAGAATATCCGAAATGAATATCCATGTGTGCCATGTGTACAAGACCGTCCTTGATAATGTATGTGCTCTCGTCAGCTACCTTTGCGCGAACCTTGTTGTCAAGCTCACGGATGATTGGCATAAGCTGTGGAACTGCCTTCTCCAAGAAGCTGATTGGCCATTTCTCAAGAGCCTCTGCAAGGATTGTGTGGTTAGTGTATGCACAAACCTTTGATACAATCTCAATAGCCTCATCCATCAGGATGCCCTTCTCCTGAAGGAGACGGATAAGCTCTGGAATAACCATTGATGGATGTGTATCGTTAATCTGAACTGCTGCATAATCAGCAAGATCATGTAAATTAGAGCCCTTTGCCTCTGCCTCTGCAATGATAAGTCTTGCTGCGTTTGATACCATGAAATACTGCTGGTATACACGAAGGAGACGTCCCTTATCATCTGAATCATCAGGATATAAGAATAATGTAAGGTTCTTCTTGATGTCATCCTTGTCGAAATCAATTGTGTCGCCTACGATTGACTCATCAACTGACTCGATGTCGAATAAGTGAAGCTTTGTTGTACGGTTGTTGTATCCAACTACGTCGATATCGTAAAGTCTTGACTGTACTGTGAATCCGCCAAAGCTTACTGGATATGTGATATCTGTCTTTGTAAGCCAGCTCTCCTTTGTAATCCATGGGTTTGGAGTCTCCTTCTGGAGATTGTTCTCAAATACCTGCTTGAATAATCCGTAGTGGTAGTTGAGGCCTACACCGTCTCCGTTGAGTCCGAGTGTTGCGATTGAATCTATGAAGCATGCTGCAAGACGTCCAAGTCCACCATTTCCAAGTGAAGGCTCAAGCTCGATTTCCTCGATTTCAGCAAGTGACTTTCCGTTCTTCTCAAGAGTCTCTTTAACTTCATCGTAGATACCTAAGTTGATAAGGTTGTTTGATAAAAGCTTTCCGATAAGGAACTCTGCTGAGATATAGTAGAGCTTTTTCTTTCCTTTGTTTGAAACCTTTTTCTCTGCCTTGTCTTTTACAAGCTCAAGTAATGCGTAGTATACTTCCTCGTCTGTACTAACGCTGATTCCCTTCTGAAGCTTTGTTTCGATTTCCTGCATGATTGCCATTTTGATTTCCTCCCAAATCTGTTATCATGTATACACGCCAATGTGTCAAATTAACTAATTTTCATTTAGCGTGCTTAACTTCTTTGTGTCATTTGATGAATCAAGTATAATCCATTACACTGCACAATTCTTGCAATATACAGTCGAAAACTTGCACAATCCTATCATTTTTCGGTATTTTTAGTGGCTTTTCAAGAAATAATATGCTAAAATATCATCATGAATATATTAGAATATGAAAATTATCACGAAGCCAAAACACATGTGGAGCTTACGTTCCCATACAATACCTACCTGTGCTCTATTCCTCTTGATTTTTCCGGAGTTCCGCTGCACTGGCACGACGACATGGAGCTTATCTATATAAAGAAGGGCTGCGGTCATATATCTGTTGATTTTAAGGAGTACCATGTCACAGCGCCAAGCCTGGTGCTGATACTGCCGGGACAGCTTCACTCTATAGACCAATATATGGATGAATCGATGGAGTACGAAAATATCATATTTTCCCTGTCGATGCTGCTTCCCGGAAAGTACGATTACACCAAGGAGGATTTTCTTACACCTCTCTTAGCCGGCAGATTCACAGTTCCGACGGTTTTTACACCGGTGTATCCATACTACGAGGATGTCGTGGCTCCAATAGATGCATGCGATGAGATTTGCAAGACGATGCCGCAGGGCTATCAGCTTTATATAAAGAGCAAGCTCTACGAATTCTTTTTTGTGCTTGATAACCGTTGCCGTAATCTGACAAAGCCACTAAAAAGCAAAAAGACTCTTGATAAGATGAAGGTTGTGCTCAAATATGTGGAAAATAATTATGCCGACAAAATCTCCATTGCCGATATCGCTGATGTAGCCGGGTTTTCCGAGTCTCATTTTATGAGATATTTTAAAGAGACCATGGGCACATCGTTTGTTGACTATTTAAATGACTACCGCCTTACCATGGCTGCGAGACTTTTGCAAAGCTCAGACAGCTCGGTGCTTTCTATTTCCGGTGAAGTGGGGTTTGAAAGCCTGTCATATTTTAACAGAGCCTTCAAAAAGCACTATGGCATGACACCTCTACAGTACCGCAAGGGCAGTTGACACCACTCTAGGTAGTTGCAATACAATATTTCTTAAATAAACGATGGTAAATAAACATGAAAAAAAATACATACATAAAAATGACTGCCCCATTCCGTGAAAATAACAGGGCAGCCCGAAAGCTTGAATTAATCAATAAAATATGCACTTATTTAGTTCTTATCACATACCCTGTATACGTGCTGTATCTGTGCTTTACAGCCGGTCATATGCTTGCTCTCTCAATCATTGCTCCGCTTGTCGGCTTTACTTCTGTATCGGTTTTCAGATATATCGTAAACAGACCACGCCCATACGAAAAATTTGATATGCCGCCTGTCATTACAAAGGATACCCACGGCAGGTCTTTTCCAAGCAGGCACGTTTTTTCTGCATTTATAATTGCATTTACTGTTTTAATATACTCACCTGCTGCTTCGCCTTTATGGTTCATCGGCATTGTGCTTACAGTCCTTGCAGCTATCATTGCCTGTGTCCGGGTGATATCAGGTGTGCACTTTATCAGCGATGTTGTCGGTGCTTTTGTTTTTGCAGCCATTGAAGCATATATAGTGACTGTTTTCTTTTTATAAATAGCTGTTAGTTGTTGTTTCCACCATCAACACTCTTTTTTATGGCATTTCCGGCATCATCTACGGCATCCTTTGCGCCGTCTATTACATCCTTGCCGGCATCACCTGCGCCGTCTATCACATCCTTACCGGCATCGCCTGCGCCGTCTATCACATCTTTTCCGGCATCGCCTGCTCCGTCTATCACATCCTTGCCGGCATTTCCGGCGCCATCTATGATATCCTTGCCGGCTTTACCGGCATCGTCGGCGGCAGAGCCACCTCTTTGTGTATTTTCAACCATTGAAGTGTCTGCCACATTACTATTGCTGTCTCTTATACACATCTCCGAGCCCACGAGACAGGCAGAAATCTC
>ENA-OZST01000567-OZST01000567.1-human-gut-metagenome-genome-assembly--contig:-NODE-567-length-10625-cov-5.569442_pt1 | contig 10625 bp, 10 predicted proteins | sample MGYA00244127_ERZ653976 | MGnify/ENA primary metagenome ERZ653976 (study PRJEB26926, sample SAMN06164877) | human gut metagenome | biome: ENVO:00009003; feature: ENVO:2100002; material: ENVO:00002003...
AGATTTCTGCCTGTCTCGTGGGCTCGGAGATGTGTATAAGAGACAGATATTGTATAGAGTGTAATATAACATCATACAAGATAAATTGCAATTAAGTAATTAAAAACGTTGAGAATTTTTTTAGAGTGTGTTATTATACCTGTAAGTATTTGTAAACGTTTTAGTTTAAGAAAACATATTTTAAGGAGAAGAAAATATGAAGATAATACATTGTGCAGATGTTCATTTGGATTCCAGGATGTTAAGACATCTTTCCAAGGAACAGGCGAAAGAACGCAGAAATGAGATACTCAATACTTTCGGACAGATGGTTACATATGCTGCTAAGAATGATGTGGCAGCAATTATCATTGCCGGAGACCTTTTTGACACGAGTATGATATCGGTTACAACCAGAAATTATGTAAGGGATCTGATTGTGAATAATCCCAAGATAGAATTTTATTATCTTCAGGGAAATCACGACATTGATAATTTCCTTATTAATTTGCAGGAGATTCCGGCTAATCTTAAATTATTCGACAGAAAATGGACCGGATACAATGTTGCGGGTTCCGATAAAGTAGTTATAAGCGGTGTTGAACTTTCGGAGAAGAATCATAAGGATGTATATGATTCATTATCACTTGATATTAACAAGTATAATATCGTTGTATTACACGGAAAGGCTATGCCGACTAAAGCAGTTGATGATTATGAGAGTATCGGACTTGATAAGCTTAAGAATAAGTCAATTGATTACCTTGCACTCGGACATTACCACTCATATAGTGAGGAACAGCTTGACAGCAGAGGTGTGTATTGTTATTCAGGATGTCTTGAAGGCAGAGGCTTTGATGAATGTGGTGAACATGGTTTTGTCCTCATTGATGTGGATGAGAAGAAGATGACATCCCGTCGGAAATTAATTGATATAGCTGAGAGAAATATATATTCGGTAGATATAGATGCTACAGGATGTTATACCACAAGTGATGTAATCCAGAAAATTACAAAGGCACTTGATGATATGAAGATTAGCGGCAAGAGCCTTGTGCGTATTGTGATTAAGGGAGAGGTTTCTCTTAAAACGGAGATTAACGTAGACTTAATTGAGAAGAATTTTGCACATTCTTTCTATGTGTTCAAGGTAGAAGATAAGACGAAGACATTAATTAATTATGAAGAATTTATGTTTGACGAGACTCTTAAAGGCGAATTTGTAAGAAATGTCTTAAAAGCTCCGGATATTGCTGAGGAAGATAAGCCAAAGATTATCCGTTATGGTATTCAGGCACTTACAGGAGAGGAGATATAGTCATATGAAACTTATTCGTTGTGAAATTCAGAACTTTGGTAAAATTAGAAAAGGAATATATGAATTCAAGGATGGATGCAACGCATTCTGTGAGCGTAACGGCTGGGGTAAATCAACACTGGCAGCATTCATCAAGATTATGCTGTATGGTTTTGAAAATGAACGTACACGTAGCGAATTCGAGAACGAAAGAAGAAGATTCAGACCTTGGCAGGGCGGTGTTTACGGAGGCAAGCTTGTATTTGAATCCAATGGAGAGACCTACGAGATTGAAAGAATTTTCGGAAGCAGGGAAAAAGATGATAAGTTCTGTGTAAGGAATTTAAGAACTAATCTTGAAGATACATCATTCCTTCCTAATGTAGGAGAAGCACTCTTTAAGATAGACAGGGAATCTTTTGACAGAACTGTATTTATATCCCAGAGTGATTGTGCAACAAGCTCAACAGACAGTATTAATGCAAAGTTAGGTAACCTTGTTGAAAATACTAACGATATTAATAATTATGATTCGGCTAATCAGGCAATGATCGACGTAATAAATAAATTAAGCCCTGATAAGAAGAATGGTTCTCTTAATGTCCTTTCCAACAGTATTGCAGAACTCAGGAATACACTTATACATAAGAAAGAGATTGATGAAGCAATCAGTGACAATGTTAAGACAATGAAGGAAAAGGAAGAGTACTTTGAAAATCTTAAAGATCGTCAGAAAGAATTGCAGGAATCACAGGAGACCACGAGCCACTTAATGGAGATCAAGACCAAGCAGGAAAAATACCAGGGTCTTGTTCATGAAGCACAGATACGAAGAGAAGCGCTTGATAAAGAACAGAAGAATTTTCCGGGTGCAATTCCTGAAGAGACAGAAATTGATGAGATAATTGAGGTTGGCTCAAAGCTTACCGGACTTAACCAGTCAGTTGCCAATTATACATTGACACCTGAGGAACAGAATGAACTTGAATCATGGGATTCTAAATTTAAAGATACACCACCTGCTCCTGAGGAAGTAGATGCCGTAATTAAAGAGACAGCTAACTATTTCAGAATGTCCCAGGAATACAGTAAGACACAGCAGCCGGTTGTGGATGATTCCAAGATCAAAGAATATGAAGCGAGATTCAGTGGCAATATTCCAAGGGAAGTAGAACTGGATTCAAGGCTTGAGACATGGAATAAGAGAAATGCCAGAGCCAATGCAATTCCTGCCAAGGAAGCATCTCTTGACGCATTAAGAAATGCACCTAGTAAAGTATCGATAACACCTACAATATTCATTGGTGGGTTACTTGCCTTTGCAGGATTTATCCTTTTCCTTCTTCCAATGGTCAGCAAGTCAATAGCAGGAAGTGCCAAAGTAACAATGAATGCCGGTGGTATTCTTGCATTTGTTGTAGGCGTAATTTTAGTAATAGTTGGTATTGTAAATGTAAAGAGCAATACTTCACATGTTAATCCGGAAGTTGATAAGCTTCTTGATGAAATCAAAAAGGATAAAGATTACGTTGAGGCAATTGACGGACAGATGCAGTTATTCCTTACCAAATATAAGCTGCCTTTTGATACTGAGAGAGTTACAGAATACATATTCGGACTTAAGAATATGCTTAAGGAATATGAAGAACTTGTTGATAAGAAGGATGAAGTTGTACATGATGATGCAATAGAGAAACTTCAGGAATCAAGCAATAAGATTGAAGCGTTTATTACGAAGTATTATGGAGCTTCACAGGGAGATAATTACCTTGAACTTATTCATGATCTCCAGTATGGTTCAGAGACTTACAGATATCTGTTTGCCAAGAAACAGGCATTAGCACAGTTTGAGACCGAAAGAAACGAAGTTCTTAAGGTTATTCAGGATTTCTTTGACAGACTTAATATTAAGATGCAGAGCGATCTTTATACACAGCTTGTTAATATGAAGAGCCACCTTCAGGCGTACAGAATATGTTTACAGGAATGGGAACATGCTGATGCAGAAGTTAAGAAGTTTGAAGCAGCTGAAGATATGAATGTAATTAAGAATACACAGCTTCCTGAAAAACTTGAATCACTTGAAACATTACATGCACAGCTTGTTGAGATTGCAGAACAGATAGATGAGACACATAAATTCCTGGATGAGATTACTAAGGTTGTTAGTGATTTATATCTTAAGAAAGAAGAATTTGATGATGCTGAAGACAGCCTTAAAGATTTAAGTGAAAAATATGAAGCAGACAACAAGAAATACGACCTTGTCAGCAAGGCAAGAGATTTCCTTGAAACTGCAAGAACTAATATCATCGGTAAATATATTGGACCTATTAAGGCCGGATTTTCAAAGTACTATAATATTCTTACACATGAATCTGCAGATCGTTATCATATTGATGCCAATACACATCTTACGGTTGAAGAAGAAGGAATGCAGAGAGAAGTACATTTCTTCAGTAGCGGATATCAGGATATGATTGGTATATGTATGAGAATGTCACTTGTAGCGGCAATGTACAAAGAAGAGAAGCCATTTATCATTTTTGATGACCCATTCATCAACCTTGATATGGATAAGACAGAGGGTGCATTACAGTTCCTTGAAGAAGTATCTAAAGAATATCAGGTAATCTACTTTACATGTAATGACAGCCGTATCAGAAAATAAATCAAAAACAAGAAAAACCGGGGCTTCCCCGGTTTTTCTTAAATAATTAAGGGAAAATATGGAATTATTTATAATCGGGATGATAACCGGAACAATAATAGGAATACCAAGGGATACATATTCAGAGATGTTATCGCAGAACTGTGTAAAAAATGGAATTGGACAAAGTGTGATAATCGGAATAGGAATGTCGCTTGCAGTTGCTTTTATGACAATCATTGATATGATTGTTTTATTTTTCTTGGGAAAATACATGTTAAAGGCAAGAAGTTTTTTTACATATATAATGAGTGCACTGTTAATCGTTACCAATGTAATCGGGATAATCAAATCAGACAACTCTTATGATACAGATAATACGGGAACTTCCTTTGTTAATTTTATGACGGGAATTATGGTAGGTATTTCTGAATTTACCAATATATTTCTTATACTTTTTATGTATGTATATTTTGACATAGCAGGACTTGGATTCAGTGGGTATGCAGTCCTTTTAGGGGGAACAGTTGCAGGAGTTTTTATTATATGCGTTATTATAGGAATATTATTTAAAATTTTTGATAATTTCCGGAAAATAAAAAGTACAAGAGGATATAATCTTGCGGTAAATATAATGATGATTTGTGCAGGCATTTTTATTATTTTGAAAGAGGCAGTTTAGAATGGGAAAAAAAGCATTATTTTTTGATATAGACGGAACTATATGGGATTTTCATAACAGAATCTGTGAAAGTACAGTGGAAGCAATGAAAAAATTACATGACAACGGACATCTGACTTTTATATGCAGCGGGCGCAGCAGGGCATATATCAGGAATGAAGTTCTCCTTGCACTTGGTTTTGACGGAATAATATCAGGGTGCGGTACAATGATAGAATATGATAACAAACAGGTATTTTATAAAAAACTGGATGACGAATTTGTAAGATATACAATAGACGGAGTCAGAAAATATGGTTTCAGGCCTATACTTGAAGGAAGAGAATATCTGTATATGGATGATGAGGATTTTGCCGGTGATTTGTACGGCAACAAATTAAAAAAAGAACTGGGCAGCCGCCTTATTCCCATAAAGGGGCAGAAAGAATATGATATTTCAAAACTTTCCTGTGCAGTTACAGGTAACAATGTAGATAAATGCGAGGAAGAATTCGGAAAGTATTTTGAATTTATTCTCCATAATGAACACGTTGTTGAAATGGTTCCAAAGGGATTCAGCAAAGGAACCGGCATATTAAAAGTGTGTGAAATGCTTGGAATAGATATAAACGATACTTATGCTTTTGGTGACAGCAACAATGATATTTCAATGCTTAAAACAGTGGGACATGCCATAGTAATGGGCAATGGAACAGAAGAAGCAAAAAAAGAAGCAGACTATATCACAACCACAGTTATGGAGGATGGAATATGGAATGCATGCAGATATTTTAACCTGATTTGACAGAATTTGTGAAAAAGACTTGCATATTTTTATATTTTGGTCTATATTCTTTGTGTGACTGGAAAGTTACTATAAATAGGAGGGAAAATCAATGGTAACAAAGAAAACAGAAATTAAGGAAACTGGTAAAAACGTAACTAAGGCACCGGCTAAGACAGAAGTTAAAGCTCCTGTTAAAGCAGAGGTTAAGACAGAAATTAAGACAGAAACAACGGTTCCTAAGGCAGAAGAAGTAAAGGCAGAAGTTAAGGCAGAAGTTAAGGAAGAAGCTAAGAAAACTCCTGCTAAGAAAGAACCTGCTAAGAAAGCTCCTGCTAAGAAAGCAACACCTGCTAAGGCAGCTAAGGCAGAAATTAAGACTGCTTTGTATGTTCAGTTCGCAGGCAATGAAGTAACAGAAGCAGATATTATCGATAAGGTAAAAGCTGCTTATGTGGCAGAAGGACATAAGGAGTCAGCAATTAAAGAAATTAATCTTTATGTTAAACCTGAAGAATATGCCGTTTATTATGTAATTAACGACAAGGCAATCGGTAAAGTTAATCTTTTTTAATTGAACGTACATAGGAGAACCTCTTTCAAAATTGAAAGAGGTTTTTTCTTTACAAAATATGAGTCTTCCCTGTATAATTAAATTATAAGATATGAAGGAGACGGCCTATGAAAAGCTGGTTAGGATTTATCATTTCGGCAGTTCTATCCTTTCTTGTGCTGGAGGGAATAGATATCGTAAGACAAATGCAGAATAAGAAGTAGAAAGACAGTTGAGAAGTATTCAACTGTCTTTCTTTTTTTTTCTTAAACTTTACATAATTTTTTCATGATAAACAATGCGATTTTTACATAAGGACAGTATTCTATATCTTGTAAACGAGGTAAACAATTTAATCCTTCAGAGACAATCGTTTCTGTGGTAGAAAGGAGAATAAGATGAATATTATTTTAGATTCGGTTGACAAAGTTAAAGATTTTGTCAGAGAAGTGTCCAAATTTGAAACAGATATTGATCTGGTGTCATCAAGATTTATTGTGGATGCAAAATCCCTGATGGGAATCCTTAGTCTGGATCTTACAAAACCAATTGAAGTAAGAATACTTAACAAACAGGACGAAAGGCTCATTAACACAATAGAAAAATATGCAGTAGCATAAAATTATATTTAGATATTTAAAGGAGAAAATGAAAATGAAAAAAACAGTATTAGCAGCAGGAATTGCAGGTTTGGTTGCGGCATCGCTTGTAGGATGCGGAAAATCAGGGACAACATCAGGAAACGGTGATGCTAATGGTAATATTACAGTAATTTCAAGAGAAGAAGGCTCCGGAACAAGAGGCGCTTTTGTAGAAATTACAGGTGTAGAACAGAAGAATGCAGACGGTAAGAAAGAAGATATGACAACAACTTCAGCAGTTATTTCTAACTCAACCAATGAAGTTATTACAGCAGTTTCAGGTGACAACAATGCAATTGGATATATCTCACTCGGATCTCTTAACGATTCGGTAAAAGCACTTAAGGTTGACGGCGTTGAAGCAACAGCAGAAAACGTAGCAAACGGTACATATTCAGTACAGAGACCTTTTAATATTGCCACAAACGGAGAAGCTAAAGGAGCTGCAGCAGATTTTATAAGCTACATCCTTAGCACAGAAGGTCAGAAGATTATAGAAGACAATGGATACATAGCAGTGGCAGAAGGCGAGGCTTATACGCCATCAGATGTTACAGGAAGCATTGTAGTCGGCGGTTCTTCATCAGTAGGCCCTGTAATGGAAAAACTTGTTGAAGCTTATGAAAAAGTAAGCGAAGTTAAGGTAGAACTTCAGGTAACAGATTCATCAACAGGCATGGAAAATGCAGCAAGCGGTTCATATGATATCGGTATGGCTTCAAGAGAAGTAAAAGACAGTGAAAAAGAAAAAGGACTTGTACCAGTGGTAATCGCAAAAGACGGTATTGCAATTGTTGTTAATAAGAACAACACAGTTAATGAAATTACATCAGAACAGATTAAAAATATCTACACAGGTTCAGTAACTGACTGGTCAGAAGTTAAATAACAGACGGAGATCTATATGAGAAAAATCAGGGAAAAAGGAATGGCGGCTGTGTTCGCCTGCCTTGCAAGTATTTCAATAATAGCGGTTCTTGTAATATGTATATTTCTTTTTGCAAGGGGAATACCGGCTATACATCAGATAGGTTTTACAAAATTTGTATCAGGTAAGATATGGAAACCGGGCAGCGATTATTACGGAATATTTGTCATGATAATAGGAAGTCTGTATGTTACTGCAGGAGCACTTATAATAGGTGTTCCTGTTGGAATATTTATGGCAGTCTTCATGGCAAAATTCTGTCCTGCATGGTTATATAAAATATTAAAGCCTGTAGTTAATCTTCTGGCCGGAATACCTTCAATTATATATGGTTATTTTGGATTGATGGTAATTGTTCCATTTATAAGAAATAATTTTACCGGAAACGGATTCAGCATTCTTGCAGCATCCATAGTCCTTGGAATGATGATACTTCCTACAATTATATCAGTATCGGAAGCCTCAATAAGAGCAGTTCCCGAAAGCTATATGGAAGGGGCACTGGCACTTGGAGCAACAAAAGAAACAGCTGTGTTTAAGACCATTGTTCCTGCAGCAAAATCAGGAATAATAACAAGTCTTACCCTTGGTGTGGGCAGGGCAATCGGAGAAACAATGGCAGTAAAGATGATTGTCGGAAATCAGACAAGACTTCCGGAAAGCATATTTGATGGTGTCAGGACACTGACATCCAATATTGTGCTTGAAATGGGATATGCCACCGATTTGCACAAAGAATCATTAATTGCCACAGGTGTAATTTTGTTTGGATTTATACTTATATTGAATATGATAATCAGTATATTAAAGAGAAAGCAGGTGGAGGCATAATGGAAAAGAAATTAAGAGAGCATCATGTCGGTTCACTTGTGTTAAGAGGTCTTATGTACCTTGCGGCAGGAATTACCGTAGTGGCACTTTTATATGTGCTGTTTTATATCCTGGTAAATGGCGTACCTGCATTATTTACCTCAAAAGGTATTTTTTCAACAAAATATAATTCTGAGAATGTATCACTTTTACCTTCTCTTATAAATACACTTATTCTTACTGCGGTATCCCTTGCAATAGCAATACCTTTAGGAATAGGTGCAGCGATATATTTATCGGAATATGCGAAAAAAAGAAATTTCTTTGTCAGGGTAATTGAACTTATGTCAGAAACACTAAGCGGAATACCTTCAATCATATACGGACTTTTCGGCATGATTTTTTTCGTTGTATTTTTGAAATGGGATTATTCACTTATGGCAGGTGCGGCAACAGCGGCAATTATGGTACTGCCTACAATATTGAGTACAACCAAAGAAGCACTTGATGCTGTACCGGATTCATACAGGGAAGGCAGCTTTGCCCTCGGTACCGGCAAATTAAGAACCATATTTAAAGTTGTTCTTCCGGCAGCAGTTCCGGGTATCCTTTCCGGAATTATTCTTGCCATAGGACGAATAGTGGGAGAAACAGCGGCTCTTTTATATACGTCGGGAACCGCAACAAGAGGACTTACCAAAGGACTTATGTCATCAGGAAGAACCCTTGCAGTACATATGTATACAATTTCCAGTGAAGGATTTCATACAAAACAGACTTTTGCCACAGCGGTAATACTTTTGATATTTGTATTCATAATAAATACATTATCATCCGTAGCAGCAAAGCAAATCAGTAAAAAAGCAGGAGGACAGTAATGTCAGATTATAAATTTAATGTAAAAGGGCTGGACCTTTATTACGGAGATTTTCACGCCCTTAAAGATATAAATATGGAAATTAAATCCAATATGGTAACTGCATTTATAGGTCCGAGCGGTTGCGGAAAATCAACATTTCTTAAGACTCTCAACAGAATGAATGATTTGGTGGATAATTGTAAAATTACCGGAGATGTTCTTCTTGATGATGTGGATATATATGGCAAAATGGATGTTTGTGAGCTTAGAAAAAGAGTTGGGATGGTGTTTCAGAAACCTAATCCTTTCCCAATGAGCATATATGACAATATAGCTTTCGGACCAAGAACACATGGTATTAAGTCAAAATCAGCCCTTGATGAAATTGTAGAGCAGTCATTAAAAAATGCGGCAATCTGGGATGAAGTAAAAGACCGGTTAAAAAAATCAGCTCTTGGACTTTCGGGAGGACAGCAGCAGAGACTATGCATAGCCAGAGCCCTGGCTGTTAAACCTGAGGTTATACTCATGGATGAACCTACATCAGCCCTCGACCCTATATCTACTTCAAAGATTGAGGACCTTGTTATGGAGCTGAAAAAACAGTATACCATTGTAATGGTTACGCATAATATGCAGCAGGCAACCCGTGTTGCGGATGAAACGGTATTTTTCCTTTTGGGAGAAATAATTGAACATAACAATACGGAAGCAATGTTTTCAATGCCAAAAGATAAGAGAACAGAGGATTATATATCAGGAAGGTTTGGATGATGAGAAAATTATTTGATCAGGAATTAAAAACATTAAACGATGAACTTTTTTCAATGGGCGCGCTGGTAGAAAAATCCATAGAAAAAGCTATAAACGCACTTATTAATTCCAATGTGGAAGAAGCAAAAAAAGCAATTGAAGAAGATGATAAAATCGACCAGGCAAAAAAGGATATTGAAAGCCTTTGTATGAAGCTTCTGCTTACACAACAGCCTGTGGCAAGTGACCTGCGTCATATATCATCAGCACTTAAAATGGTTACAGACCTTGAAAGAATCGGCGACCATGCGGCAGATATTTCAGAGATAACAATTCTTTTATCCCGGATGGAATATACTTCTGACCTTGACATTCTGAAATGTATGGCAGTAAAGACAACGGAAATGGTAATAAGAAGTCTTGAAGCATTTTCAGAAGGCAATGTGGAGAAAGCCAAAGAAGTTATTGACGATGATGACATTGTAGATGAACTTTTTCTTAATGTAAAAGATAATGTAATTTCTATTATAAGCAGCAATCCTAACAAGGGTGGAGAAGCTACAGACCTGCTGATGATTGGAAAATATTTTGAAAGAATCGGTGACCATGCAACCAATATTGCGGAGTGGGCAATTTACTCCGTACAGGGTGATATTAACGTCTGTCTCTTATACACATCTCCGAGCCCACGAGACAGGCAGAAATCTCGT
>ENA-OZST01000583-OZST01000583.1-human-gut-metagenome-genome-assembly--contig:-NODE-583-length-10476-cov-5.246617_pt1 | contig 10476 bp, 9 predicted proteins | sample MGYA00244127_ERZ653976 | MGnify/ENA primary metagenome ERZ653976 (study PRJEB26926, sample SAMN06164877) | human gut metagenome | biome: ENVO:00009003; feature: ENVO:2100002; material: ENVO:00002003...
CCTGTCTCGTGGGCTCGGAGATGTGTATAAGAGACAGGTATATTCCAATGTCATCAATTAATCAATCTATTTTTATGTTTCCAACTTGACATATTATATGGTATAATCAGATTTTAAGGAGGATTTTAGAAAATGAAACTTGGAATCGTAGGATTGCCTAACGTAGGTAAAAGTACACTTTTTAATTCATTGACAAAGGCAGGTGCAGAATCGGCTAATTATCCGTTCTGTACAATCGACCCTAATGTCGGTGTTGTTTCAGTACCTGACGAAAGGCTTCAGTTATTATCTGATTTATATAATTCGGCAAAAATAGTTCCCGCAGTTATAGAATTTGTTGACATTGCAGGACTTGTAAAAGGAGCTTCAAAGGGTGAGGGGCTTGGTAACCAGTTCCTTTCACATATAAGAGAAACCGATGCTATCGTCCATGTGGTAAGGTGTTTTGAAAACAGCAACATCATCCACGTTGACGGCTCTATCGACCCATTAAGGGACATTGATACAATTAATCTTGAACTTATCTTTTCTGATATTGATATTATTGACAGAAGAATTGCAAAAGTTTCCCGTGGTGCAAGAAATGATAAAGCCCTTGCAAAAGAACTTGAGCTTCTTGAAGAATTGAAAGCACATCTTGAAGACGGCAAGGCTGCCAGAAGTTTTGTCACGGATGATGATGACAAAAAAGCTCTTCTTAGTACATATGACTTATTGACATTCAAACCTGTTATATATGCTGCCAATGTTTCCGAAGATGACCTTGCGGATGACGGTGCAAGTAATGAGAATGTTGCAAAGGTAAGGGAATTTGCCGCTTCCGAGGGAAGTGAGGTATTCGTTGTATGTGCACAGATTGAAGAAGAAATTTCAGAACTTGAAGATGATGAGAAAAAGATGTTTCTTGAAGACCTCGGTCTTAAGGAATCAGGACTTGATAAATTAATCAAGGCAAGTTATAAACTCCTCGGTCTTATAAGTTTTCTTACCGCCGGTCCTACAGAAACAAGAGCATGGACCATCAAGAAAGGAACTAAAGCTCCCGGAGCTGCCGGAAAGATTCACAGCGATTTTGAACGTGGTTTCATTAAAGCCGAAGTTGTATACTACAAAGATCTGCTTGAATGTGGTTCTTATGCCGCTGCCAAAGAAAAAGGACTTGTAGGAATCGAGGGTAAGGATTACGTTGTGAAAGACGGAGATGTAATTTTATTCAGATTTAACGTCTGATGCTATAACAGCTATAAGGCAGCCTTCATCTATATGAATGGCTGCTTTTTTTTCTGATACTTCATTACTTACGCATCTGGTACTGCCGGGATTAAGGGTAAATTTTTCAACATTGTAGCGGAAGCCTTTAAGGGTAATTCCCTTCACAGCTCCTGAAAATGGGATGAAAGATACATATTTTCCCACACCTTTTTCAAATTCATATTCTTTATCTATAAGAAAAATCCTGTTGTTTTCATCAATTATTTCCGCATGAAGTCCGGCATCAATGGCAATTTTCAAGGTATGTATGTTTCCGAGAAAATGGTCTGCCCTGCCTCCTGTTGCACACAATACATCTATCGGCTGATTTTTTATAACTGCCTGTTTCATTGCTATTTCCATATCCGTATCATCTTTTTCAGGCTTATATCTTCTGATTATTTTACTGTCATATCCTGATAAAATGCTGTTCCTGACTGAATCGAAATCTCCCACAATGAGGTCCGGAAACAGATTAAGACTTTCCGTATAGGAAAGTCCCTTATCTACTGCAATAATATAATTATAATCGTCAGGACATATATATTCTTTTACAAAATCTTCTTTATATATTCCGCCTGCAATTATCAACGTCTTCATAATTACCTCTTTAATATCTGCTTATTATCTCATTAAATTTCCTTACATTATCCGCAATATCGTCTTTAAATACAGCAGAACCCGCTACGATAATGTCTGCGCCGCATTTAAGGACTTTTTCCACATTATCAAGTTTAATTCCACCATCAACCTCAATAGCAAAAGAAAGTCCGAGGTCTTTTCTCATTCTGTCAAGTTCGCATATTCTCTCAAAGGACTCTTCAATAAATGACTGTCCTCCAAAGCCGGGATGAACACTCATCACAACAACTTCATCCACATACTGAAGATACGGCCTTAATGTCTCCATAGGTGTCTCAGGATTAATTGCAATTGCAGGCTTTGCACCTGTTTCCCTTATTTTGAGCAATGTATCAATTATATTTTTACAGGCTTCAACATGGATGGATATAATATCTGCACCGCTTTTTCTCACAGCCTCAATATATCTTTCAGGGTCAACTACCATCATATGTACGTCAAAAATCATATCGGTACATGGCCTTATTGATTCAACTACAGGCATTCCAAAAGAAATACTGGGTACAAACATACCGTCCATTATATCTACATGTAGCATTTCATTGCCTGCATTTTCTATTGTTTTTAACTGCTCTCCGACTTTTGTAAAATCAGCCGAAAGCATTGATGGTGATAAATACTTTTTCATTAATATTTCCTCTTGTTCTTTAATTCATTATACATATCGGTATATATTTTATACCTTAATTCAGATATTCTGCCTTCAGTTACAGCGGCTTTAACCGCACAATCAGGCTCATTGACATGGACACAACCGTTAAAGCGGCATTTTCCTTCATACTCTGTAAATTCATTAAAATAAAATCTTAAGTCCTTATCTTCCACAACATCGTAATCAAGGGAAGTAAAGCCAGGTGTGTCAAGCACAAAGGTATCACCGGTTATGTTGAAAATCTCCGTATGTCTTGTGGTATGTTTACCTCTGTTAATCTTCCCGCTTATCTCTCCGGTTCTTGTTTCTGCCTCCGGGAAAACACTGTTAAGAATGGATGATTTACCGACTCCCGAAGGGCCTGCAAGTGCAGTGGTTTTATTTTGTAAAACTTCTCTTATTTCATCAATTCCCTTATTCTTTGTAACGCTTGACGTAATAATCCTTGAACCGCATCCCGAAAAATCTTTTATCATTTTATCAAGAATACAGCTTTCCACCTGATCTGTCTTATTAAAACATATTACCGTATCTATTCTGTTATATTCCATCATCACTAAGAACCTGCTTAAAAGATTAAAATTAGGCTCCGGCGATAATGAGGCAAAAACAATCATTGCCTGGTCAATATTGGCAACTGCCGGTCTTATAAGTTCATTCTTTCTCGGAAGAATATCCGTGATATTTCCTGTATGTTCATTGTCACTGATAATATCTATCAGGACATTGTCGCCTACCAGCGGTTTTATTTTTTTGTTACGGAAAACGCCCTTGGCTTTGCACTCATAAACACCTGCCTCGCTGACATACACGTAATAAAACCCTGCTATTCCTTTTATAATTTTACCCTGCATATTCTCCATTATCTTTCCTGATAAAATAACCGCTTAGCTGTATCACTAAACGGTTACTTTACTATAATTTTATCCGATTACTACCGGAATATTGTCACTTGTTGCAGTAGCACTGTTTCCATCTGCCTTAGTATATTTTATGGTAACAACAATATACGCATCTCCTGCCTTGGCATCCTTAATCTGTGTTGTAAAAAGATAGCTTCCAGTTACTTCACTTATATTATTATATTTTGCCGGAGTTCCAGCTTCTACCGATGCCTTATTGCCGTCATTATTAGTATAATGAACTGAGAAGGTAAGTTCAACTGCAGCTTCTGCATCACAATCCGGACTAACCTTGGCTGCTATTGTATCAAGATTAATTGTCTGTGTAACCGAAGGTACTACAGGTGCCGGTGTTGTAGTCTCCGGCTCAGCCCCGATACTTATAACAACATCAATAGCTGTTCCTATTTTAACCGAATCATTAACCGAATATCCGTTAATCGAAATAATCTTACCGGCTTCAACCTTGTCATCATTCTTTTCTGTTACTTTTCCTAACTTAAGGGAATACTTGGCAAGAAGTTCTTCTGCTTCAGCCTTTGTCTTTCCTACAATATCAGGGATTATAGGTTTACCAAGACTGACAACCAGACCAATCTTGGCTGTAGAAGGTGTTTCCTCACCAATCTTAGGTCCGTTCTGTGTAATTACGTTACCTTCTTTTATTTCATCGTCATAAGTATATTCAACGCTTACGTTATTAATATCAAAACCAAGGTCTTCCAGTTCTTTCTTAGCGTCTGCTTCTGACTTATTGCTAAGATCAGGCATCTTAATATTTACTTCATTCTTGCCCTTATAAAGCACAACAGTTACCTGTGTTCCCGCATTAACCGTTGTTCCTGCCACAGGGTCGGTTGATTCAACTTTACCTATAAGGGAATCGTCAGTTGTCTCTTTATACTGGAATGTATATTTAAGTTCTGCCTTAATGATAGCTTCCTCTGCTTCATTCTGAGTCTTGCCGAGTACGTCTACCATCTCAACTTTCTTGACACCCTTGCTTATATATACGGTTATTGTTGTGTTTTTATCTACAAAAGAACCGATTTCAGGGTTGGTATCATATACCTTGTCAACATCATCTTCTTTAGAATAACCGTATTCATATTTAAAGCCGAGTTTTTCGTCATTAAGAGCTTTCTTTGCTTCTTCAAGAGTCATTCCGAGAACATCAGGAACTTTTACTTTATCCGATGTATCTTCGATGCTTGATGTAGGATCATTTTTCTTACCGCTGCTTCCTGAACCGAAGTTCTTGGCAATCTTGGTAATAAGGATTACAAGGATTACAACAATGGCAACCGCAAAGGATATGGCAAGTATTGTTATTACCTTATCAATTGTTTTCTTGTTGCCTGCTTCGTCTTCATCTAATTCTTCATCGTCACCATCAATATCATCAAGATTGTCATCGTCACCGTCTTCGTCAATGTCATCTTCCTCTGCAGCTTCACCAAGGCTGTTCTTTTTATTAACTTCACCGATTGGTGTTGCTTCAATATCCTCAACTTTGACAGCTGATGATTTTTCAGCTATTTCATTCACTTCATCAGGTGTGATAAGCTTTGTAGGTGCATCGGATGCCAATGGTGCTCCAATTGTAACAAAATCTTCATCAGGTGTTACAAGAGAGCGCTTAAGATCTGCAATAAGATCTGTCATATTCTGATAACGACGTTCTGTACGCTTCTGTGTACATTTAAGAACTATCTTCTCAACACTTACAGGTATCTCAGGAACATATTGTCTTGGTGAAACAATTTCATCCTGAATATGCTGAAGTGCAATTGCTACGGTAGTATCACCTTCAAAAGGTACTCTGCCCGTAAGCATTTCATAAAGTGTTATACCGAAAGAATATATATCACTCTTCTCATCACTGTATCCGCCTCTTGCCTGTTCAGGTGAAATATAGTGAACAGAACCCATAACCGATGAATTAATAGTGTTGGAAGAAGCAGCTCTTGCTATACCGAAATCGGTTACTTTAACTTTGCCTTCCTTAGAAATTATAATATTCTGTGGCTTAATGTCCCTGTGGACAATGTTATGCTTATGGGCAGCATCAATTCCCTGTGCTACCTGGATTGCAATGCTTACCGCTTCCCTTACGCCAAGAACACCTTTTTTTTCTATGTATTTCTTAAGCGTAATACCTTCCACAAGTTCCATTACAATGTAATATATGCCATTCTCTTCTCCTACATCGTATACATTAACGATATTGGCGTGCATAAGGCCTGCCGCAGCCTGTGCCTCAGCCTTGAATTTAGATACAAATGTCTTATCTTCGCTGTACTCAGGCTTGAGCACCTTGATTGCAACATAACGATTTAATTTGTGACATTTTGCTTTATATACATCAGACATTCCTCCCGAACCGATTCGTTCAAGAATTTCATATCTTTCTGCTATAAACATTCCTTTTCTTAACATATTTCCTCCTAAATTATGGTTCTATAATAATTACTGAAATATTATCTTTGCCACCATTCTGATTAGCCATCATAACAAGTTTATCTGCTTTATTCATAATATCATCATGGCCTGACATAACCGACTCAATTTCTTTATCGGTTACCATATTGGTAAGACCGTCTGTACACATAAGGATACGGCTGTTATCTTCTATCTCTATCTCAAAGAAATCCGGTATAACGTTCTCAGCTCCTCCAAGTGCTCTTGTTATGACATTTTTATATTCATTGGTTCTGGCATCCTCTCTGTTAAGTGTACCCATCTGAACCATCTCTTCTACATATGAATGATCTCTTGTTACCTGCTTTAATTCCCTGTCGGCAAGATAAAGCCTGCTGTCACCGATATTGGCAACATACATGGACCTGCCGTATATTACAGCCACAACAAAGGTAGTTCCCATTCCTCTGTAATCCTCTGATGTGGAGGCTAACTTTAACAACTCTTCATTTGTATGATTTATTGCATCGGACATTATCTGCACAGGCTTAGATGACACGGAATTCTTAACACAGTCAATAAATGTGTTGACGGAAAACTTAGAGGCAAGATCTCCTGCCTTATGTCCTCCCATTCCATCAGCAACTATAAACAGGTTCGGCAGGTTACCTACCGGTTTCACCGTTGAAAAAACATAGTCCTGATTCATATTTCTCTGTCTGCCCACATCCGTTAATGCGTATGCGTTCATTAATTAAGCTCCTTTATATTCGTCACTATGTTATTAAAATTGCATTTTATCCCATTCATTTTATCACAAGGATAAAAAAAGTACAACAAGTTAAATTTTAGCAGCATTATCGTCCATATATCTTTTGCGAAGCTGTCCGCAGGCTCCGTCTATATCTCTTCCCATCTCCCTGCGCACCGTAACCTGAATCCTGTTTTTTTCAAGGATATCTTTGAACTTCTTAATGCTCTTTGTATCCGACTGCCTGTAGTCTCTTTCCTTAATGGGATTAACAGGAATCAGATTTATGTGGCAGTTCATTCCTTTTACCAGGTCTGCCAGTATCAAAGCATGTTCGCTCCCATCATTTTCGCCTTTTACAAGACTGTATTCAAAAGTTATCCTTCTGCCTGTCTTTTCAATATAATAACTGCAGGCATCCATAATTTCACTTATGGAATATTTATTGGCAATCGGCATTAATTTTTTGCGCATCTCATCCGTTGGGGAATGTAATGATATCGCCAGTGTAATCTGCAGTCTCATATCAGCCAGTTCATATATTCTCGGAACAAGACCACAGGTTGATACTGTTAAATTTCTGGCACTGATATTAAGTCCGTTTTCATCTGTAAGGAGTTTTTCAAATTTAATAAAGTTATCAAAATTATCAAATGGCTCCCCGGACCCCATTACAACAACGTTGGATACCCTGTTTCCCGTAAGTGACTGTATTCTGTATATCTGGTCAAGCATTTCCGACGGATACAGATTTCTGGCAAGTCCGTCAAGGGTTGAGGCACAGAACCGGCAGCCCATCCTGCATCCAGCCTGTGATGAAATACATACGGAATCTCCATGGTGGTAGTGCATAAGCACACTCTCGATATAATTGCCGTCGTACAGCCTGAAAAGATATTTTGAGGTACCGTCTTCTTTGGATACCTGTACTCTTTCAGGATATAATGAAGCATAAAAAGTGTTTTCCTTTAACTTTGCTTTAAGCGAAGCGGGGATATTAGTCATCTCATCATATCCCGGAACAAGTCTGACATGCATCCATTCATAAAGCTGTTTTGCCCTGAATTTAGGCTCTCCAAGGCTTACAATGTATTCTGTTAATTCATCCAAATCAAGAGATTTGATATCTGTAAGTTCCACGTTATTTTCTCCTAAATAATGCTATGAAAAATCCGTCAAAATTATTATTTTCATCCGGTATTATTTCAAGTATTCCCTTTTTATAATATTTTTTCATATTATCAGGTACCCTGTCTTCAAAATCCACAAGGACATAATCACCATATGAAAGTATATGTTCCACATTACCCATATTTTCTTCATAATTAAGTGTACATGTACTGAAGCAGAATTTTCCACCGTGTTTTACATATTCTTTTGAATTATCAAGGATCTTTTTCTGGAGTTCTGATAATTCATGGCATTTTTCTTCACTTGCGTGATACTTTATATCGGGCTTTTTATTAAGAATACCAAGTCCGGAACAAGGGAGGTCGGCTATCACCACATCTGCTTTTTCAACAGAATCTTCCCATTTTACCGTAGCATCCTTTACAACAGCTTTGATGTTGCAAAGATTAAGCCTGTCAATATTTTCGTTAATCATCTTAACCTTATTGTCGGAAACATCCCTTGCCTCTACAAATCCGGTATTATCCATAAATTCCGCTATATGAAGGCTTTTGCCTCCCGGTGCAGCACACAAATCTATTACATAGCTGTCTTTTTCGGGATTAATTGCATAACATACCATCATTGAACTTAAATCCTGCACGAAAAAATCTCCGTCCGCAAAGGTATTTAATTTATTAAGGTAATCAAATCCCTCTATTTCCAAAGCACAGTCAGGTTCTTCTATTACTTTTGCACGGACATTTTCCGCTGTAAGTCTTTTAACAAGTTCTTCTCTCGTACAATGGTTAAAATTGCATCTGACTGTCAGCGGTCTTTTTGAATACTGTGCCTTAAGTATTGCTTCCGTATTCTCTTTACCGTATTCTTTCAGCCATTTATCAACAATCCATCCGGGAGTGGAATATTTTAACCACAATTCCTGTGGCATTTCAATTTTGTTCTTTTCTCTTGCAATGGTTCTCAATACACCGTTTACAAAACCTTTAAGGGCAGTAAAGCCTTTCTTCACAGAAAGTCTGACTGCTTCGTTACATACCGCAAAATCTTTAACGCCTTCCATATATATAAGCTGATATGTGCTCATCCTCAAAATATTGCGTATAACAGGTTTCATTTTATTTACAGGTGTTTTTGAAAAAAGATTAATGATATAATCCAGAGTTATTTTTCTCTCAACCGTTCCAAGAATTGTCCTGCTTATAAAAGAACGGTCAATATTATCAAGATACTGATACTTTTTCAGAACCTCCGGTAAAACTATATGTGTAAATCTGTCTTTTTCGTTTATTTCAATCAATGCGTCAAGAATAATATTTCTGGTATTCACATTCTGGTTCATAATATCATTCCTTCTGTTACGGCTGTGCCTCTTAAAAAGCTTTCCGTATCCATTCTCTTTTTGCCCTCAAGCTGTAATTCAAGGACTTTTATTCCGCCATTACCACAGGCAATGGAAAAAGATTTTTTCGTAACATCATAAATTGTTCCCGGTTCAAGTCCGTCGCACTCACATACAGCAGCTTTCCATATCTTGAGTGTCTTGCCGTTATATACCGTATATGCGGACGGCCATGGATTAAGTCCTCTTATAAGTCTTTCAAGGGTAATGGCATCCTTTGTAAAATCAAGCTTTCCAAGCGATTTGTCAAGTTTACCCGCATAAGTAGAAACGCCCTCCTGCTTTACAGCCCTTGCGGTTCCGTTTTCAATTTCAGCAAGTGTTGATACAAGTGTTCCGGCACCAAGGTCAGCCAGTTTGTCAAAAAGACTGCCACCGGTTTCATCGGGAGCCAGCTCTATTTTTGCCACTTTAAGCATATCTCCCGTATCAAGGCCTTCATCCATCTGCATTATGGTAACTCCGGCTTCTTTTTCACCGTCAATTACTGCCCACTGGATAGGTGCGGCTCCTCTGTATTTTGGCAGAAGGGAAGCATGAACATTTACGCATCCGTACTTAGGAAGCTCAAGAATCTCTTTTGAAAGAATCTGTCCGTATGCCACTACCACTATTACATCAGGAGATATTTTTTTAAGTATATCCACAAATTCAGGATTTCTGACCTTTAAAGGCTGAAACACTTCAATATTGTGTTCTAAGGCTTTTACCTTGACGGGGCTCATTGATATTTCCTTGCCCCTGCCTTTTTGTTTGTCGGGCTGGGTTATTACTGCCGCTACTTCATGACCTGCCTGTATTATTGCTTCAAGCGTACTGACGGCAAAATCAGGGGTTCCCATAAATACAACTTTCATATATTACTCCTCGTCTTCGTCATTTACTACTTCCATAAGGCTTCCTTCAACGTGGTCGATATATAAATCGCCATCAAGATGTCCCAGTTCGTGGCATATTGCCCTTGCCAGAAGTTCTTCGCCTTCAATCGTATATTCATTCATCTGAAGGTCATAAGCTTTTGCTTTTACATAATTGGGTCTTGTAACAATTCCTGCTTTGCCGGGAATGCTAAGACAACCTTCCTGTCCGGTCTGTGAACCTGAAGTTTCGAGGATTTCAGGGTTAATCATTATGATAGGTCCGTCACCAATATCAATTACAACTATTCTTTTTAAAATTCCTACCTGTGGTGCCGCAAGTCCCACGCCATTTGCCTCATACATTGTATCAATCATATCTCCTACAAGTTCTTCCGTTTTTTTTGTAATCTCCTGTACCTGTCTCTTATACACATCTCCGAGCCCACGAGACAGGCAGAAATCTC
>ENA-OZST01000602-OZST01000602.1-human-gut-metagenome-genome-assembly--contig:-NODE-602-length-10265-cov-7.379138_pt1 | contig 10265 bp, 10 predicted proteins | sample MGYA00244127_ERZ653976 | MGnify/ENA primary metagenome ERZ653976 (study PRJEB26926, sample SAMN06164877) | human gut metagenome | biome: ENVO:00009003; feature: ENVO:2100002; material: ENVO:00002003...
ACGAGATTTCTGCCTGTCTCGTGGGCTCGGAGATGTGTATAAGAGACAGTCAATACAATGCCCGGCAAGGTATTCGCCTGTCCCAAATGCAAGACAGGAAAAATTATCATCCGTTCCAAGGTGGCCAGGTGCGACCATGACGGGTGCGGGCTGCTGGTGTTCCGGCGCATTCTGAACAAGGAACTGACCGACACACATCTGGAGCAGCTTTTCTCGTCCGGCAGCACCAAGGTCATCAAGGGCTTCAAGGGGAAGAAAGGCGTCCCGTTCGATGCGGCCGTCACTTTTGACACGGAATATAACCCGGTATTCTTGTTTCCGAGAGACAAGGGGCACAAGAAAGGATAGCACCGTCATTCCAATTCGCGGGCAAAGGTAGCGCACCGCCTTGTTCCGCAGGCAAGGTCAGGCCCTCCGGGTTTCGGGAAAAATCATCCTCACTGTGTTCCGGTATTTTCCCCCGAAAACCTTGCCTGTGGAGGCGGTCCGCATCCTGGCCCCTGAAATTGGAAATGACATGTTTCACCTTTTAATAGCAAATGATCATGAAAGCAAAGGAATGTATCGAAAAACCGAGAACCGGCAAATGGATAAAAAGAATGGCACTGGCCGCCGCAGCCTTCATAATGTTCAGTTATCTTTATTCAAGAGGGATTTCACCGGTATGGGCGGCAGTCGCCATCGTCTGTTTCAGGGGATTCTTCAGGTTCCTCTATAAAATCGCCTGCCTTCTGGTAGCGGCGGCGATACTTTTCTGCATCCTCAGCTGCCTGGTATTCTGATTCCACCGGCATACAATATCGGGAAATGAAACAAATGCGGCATATAAACCACTGCAACACCTTGCAGGACAGGGCTGTCCCAACGGACGGCTCTTTTGGTATCCCATACTTTATGAAGACAAGGATGACGGGATCAGGGACGGAAAGGAAAGAGAGGCATATACAGCCAGTGGCAGACCGGGAACTACAGGGCAAAGTTGGCAAACGCTTCTTTTCGGACGGCAAGGCCGGGACCCTTCGGGTTTCGCGGAAAAATCATCCTCGCCCGGAGGGCTTGCGGTATTTTTCCCGAAAGCCTTGCCTTTCCGGAAGCGTCTGCCGTAAAGCCCATGTAGTTCAACGGGCTGCCAAAGCCCGAGTATCCACAATTAAAATGATAAAGTCATGAATCAAGCAATCATCTCAAGACCGCCGACGGCACCGGTACAGATACCAATGCCGATACTGGCAAGAAGAAAGTACCATGTCCCGGAACCGACCGTCAAATTCCCTCCACGGGAAAAGGGCGGACCCGTACACATCTCCACACTGCTGGACCCGATACTGGAGATAAGCAGTCATCCTGACCGGAACAGGCTGCTGGCGGAGTTCTTCAACAGATAGAAAGAATACGGTTATTCACACTTTAATCCATATAATTATGTTTTTTACAGCAATCAACCAGATGATGACCGAGGGCGTGGACCTCACGATAGTCATCCGCAAAGCGAACGGACAAATGGCGGTATCCACACTGCCGAAGTCGAACGGGCTGAAGGACGAGGCCCAGAACCACATCGTGCCCCTGACGGTCAGCGGACTGCCGGAGGAACTGGACGCGGGATTCCTGCAAACCGTCGCCCGGCCGATACAGAAGGTGGCGGGACTGATCACCAACATGGCGCAGTTCGAGGCGCAGGCTGACAAGGCCGCTGCCGACAGCAAGGCGGCGAAGGAAGAAAAAGCCAAAGAGACGAAGGAGGAGAAGGAGAAACGCGAGAAGTACGAGAAGCATCTCAAGAAGGCGGAGGAACTGATTGCCGCCGGGAAGCACAGCGAGGCTGTCTCCGCACTCGGCCAGGCACGCCTCCATGCCAAGCCGCAAGACCTGAAGAAGATTGACAGCATGGTGGAGGAACAGAAGAAGGCGATGAACAAGGGCAGCCTGTTCGAGCTGATGGATGAACCGGCACCGCAACCGCAGCCACAGCCACAGCAGCAACCGCAACCTATGGCGGCAACGGCACAACAGCCACAGCCACGACCAATGGCAGTTCCCATGCAGCAACCGCCCTATCCGCCGCAGCCCCAGGCTCCGAGACCGATAGCAGGACAACCGCAGCGGCCTATGACGGCACAACCGCTGCAACAGCCTTCGATGTGGCCACCGCAACAACCGCCGCAAAGACCGCTTCCGCCACAGCCGCAATATGCCGGACAACAGCCTACGGCTCCGCAGCCTCCATACGGGGCACAGTCTGACACGCACTGGCAGGAACAGGCATTCTCTCCCGAAGACTACCCTGCGCAATATCCCGCGGACGGAGAAATCAATTACAATCCCAAGGATTACGAGGAATATCCCGATTTTCCCCAATCCATGTTAGAACCCAAGTATTCACCTTATCAGACAGTTTAAGATTATGGCACTCGAAATCACAGGAATGACACGCTCGTTCACGTTCAAGAAAGGCAGCGGAATGATTACGCTCGACGATCCCAACCCGTCGGACAGCCCCGAAATGGTCATGAGTTACTACTCCAACTTCTACCCGGAGCTGACCACGGCGACGGTACACGGACCGGTCATCAAGAATGACAAGGCGGTGTACGAGTTCAAGACCACCATCGGGACAAAAGGATAGGAAACCATGAAGAAGGACAATAAAAAGAAGAAATCATGTGTACCATTGGACGAACATCAGTCGGCACTGCTCGCAAGGCTCATCATCGGCCAGACAGAACGGAATGTACGACACGGTGTGAACAGGACAGAACGGATTACGGCTCCAAGCGGGGCCGTAATTCTTTTCTGAATACGGCACTTGCCCCGATAGCACAGAAAAGTATTGTCGTGGATTCATACGGCAGTAATGGCATCAACGTGATTACGCAGGAAAACTACGAGTTCCTGCGTGACTCGTTTTTCAACTATGCCCTTTTGTTGAAACAGGAAGCGGTGCATACTCCGGGCAAAAGTATCGGGGCAAGCATAGCCAATCTGTACGACGAGATGGACAAACTTGTCGGGGAAGGGATGAATGTGAATATCGAACAGGATAACGGCAGGCTCTATTTCAATCTGTGGAAGTGTCACAAATGGGGCGAACTGACCTTGTACTATTTCCCGATGAAATTCGTTGAATCTCTCAATTCTACGCTCAGGAGGATTTCCATTACATTCATTAACAAGCTGATGTGGGCAAACGGAATCTCTACCATTTTGGACGAAGAGGACACGGATTATATATTCATGTGGCTGAAAGAGGATGATTCGCAGGAGGAGGAAGAGGAAACTGTCAAAAGACTGGAACTGGTACGGTCATACGAGAAAGGGAAAATCGGCAGGCTGCTAAAGCATGTTGAAAAAAAGTCCTATTACAAGGATTTGCCGAAGGCACTTGAAAAATACACCCCGCAAAACGACTTCGAGCGTTCCATTGTCGGAGCGATGAAAAAGGGATTGCCCTTCCTTAACCCGGAACACGGTATCATGCAATACGGCTATGATGCCTTTTACGAGGAGGAACCGGATTTTCAGCCGATGCGTCTGGATCAGCAGATAAGGGTGGTCTATGACTGCGACGACATGGTGTCCGAATATCTGGTGGACTATTACAATAATAACAGCCAGGAGACATACGATATCATCCCGATTACCACCTGTGCCCTGTCACCGGAAACCGACCGCCTGTTTATCATGGATGACTATCCGGAACGGTTCTTCAAGTGGGCGGATGAATTTATTAACATTGTATATTGAAAGATTATGGTAGAAACGAATGAACTTACAAGAAAACTGAGGACGCTGCTTCATCCGAGGGCGGCGTTGATTGTCTATGCGGAAGAGAATGACAACCACAGCACGGATGACGACGGTTATTTTATCGAAGTCAGGGACATAGACGAAAATGGGACAATGGGCGAAGGCCGTCCGGTGACGGTGGAGTTCATGAACGAACTGGTACGGGGCTATTCCGAAAGCCACAGTGTGACACCATACGGCAGGATACCGTCCAACCTGCTGTGGTTTGACCCGCGCAAGGGCAGTGAGAAATACATCTGGTACAACCCGCCCCAAAAGCGCATGATGTTCTTCCATGACATCCTGAAGATTGAAAGCGCGGAATACAACCTGCCGGGCGTGATCTATGAGGCCGGAGAAAACCGTCTGAATGTCTATGCCTATACAGATGTTGAACTGACAGACAATTCGGACCTTTTTGCGGCTCCGTTCTTCAATGTGACGGGAGCGAGCGTCTGTCTGGGCTCCGCAAAAATTGAGAAGCCGAAAGACCTGACCTACACGAACCTGCTGGAGTATTGGGAAAAGAGGTTCTGGCTGACGGAGTTCTCCCATCTGGGTGGAGGTGGGAACCCCACGAAATCCAATCTGGTACTGGTAACGAAAGCGGCAAAGGACAAGCCTTTTGACCTTGACGAACTGCAACCTTTAAAAAAACTGAAACTAAAAGACATATTGCGATGAAAAGAGTACATTATACAGACAGTTACCTGATGAACCCGCAACATCCGGTGACGGTAAACATCATAGGCGCGGGCGGTACAGGCTCGCAAGTGCTGACCGGTATGGCAAGACTGGATGTCACGCTCCGTGCACTCGGACATCCGGGATTGTTCGTAACGGTCTACGATCCAGACATCGTGACGGACGCAAACATTGGGCGGCAGCTCTTCGGACCGTCGGACCTGGGACTGAACAAGTCACAATGTCTGGTCACAAGGATAAACAATTTTTTCGGAAACGACTGGAAAGCGGAGGCGAGTTTCTATCCGTCGGTATTGAAGGAGGTAAAGCGGACCGAAATTGCGAACATCACCATTACCTGTACGGATAATATAAAATCCAGACTCGATTTGTGGAACGTGCTTGCGAAAGTTCCTTCATCCTCCTATACGGACAATAACACGCCGCTCTACTGGATGGATTTCGGGAATACAAAGACCGCCGGGCAGGTTGTACTGGGAACCGTGCCGAAGAAAATCAAACAGCCGGTTTCCACGATGTATGAAACGGTCGGCTCACTGAAAGTCATTACCCGTTTTGTGAAATATGCGAGAGTGAAAGAAGTGGATTCCGGACCGAGTTGCTCACTGGCAGAGGCATTGGAAAAACAGGATCTGTTTATCAACTCCACGCTGGCGCAACTCGGCTGCAATATCCTCTGGAAAATGTTCCGCCACGGGATGATTGAGCATCACGGGCTGTTCCTGAACTTAGAAACGATGAAAGTCAATCCGATAGGGGTATAAGACAGGCAAAAGCAAATATGAAAAAGTGGAACCGCCTTGCCGGAAAAGTTTCTGCAAAATAATATCATTCAATTCATTGCGGAATGAGAAATTATTTGTACTTTTGCTATTGTATTTCGAGAATGTTTTGTTAACGATGTATGAACGGCAATAAAAGCACATATAAATACCACCCGTATATAACAAATATTTTTTGTTCAGGCGGTGCTTCGTCCTATAAGACGGAGGCTTTTTTCGTGTCATTACCGTTTCGTAAAGTTGTTTCCATATCCGGAAAATATTTGTCCGATGCGCTTAAAATGTGTGCCGATTATTTGGATATTCAGATAATTCGGTTACTCTCTCTCTCTCTCTCTCTCTCTCTCTCTCTCTCTCTCATGGCTACGCGCGTCAATATACAAAATATTCCTTAAATACCAATCACTTACGGAGAGTCCGTTTTCCGGAATATCTCTCCTTTCCACGTTATTATCCGAACCTTTACATGCCGCCCTCACCAATCGGGGGCGCGTATCGTCATATCCGTCGGCGGTGTATGCCGGAGCATGGAACAACAATGCCCGCATACGCCGCCGATATGCTTTTTTATTAACCCGTAACAACAAATCTTATCAAATATGACAGTGATAAAACGAATATTATTGACGGTCTTTCTTGCCGTTACAGGATTGTCGCTTTCGGCACAGGAGAAGCCGGACTCCACTGCCTACCGTTTCCGGTTCGTGGCAGAGAACGATATGTTCTTCTCCCCGTGGAGCGGCAACGGACAGGAACTTGAGCGGTTGCTTGCAGCCATCGACGAACACCGCCCCGCCATCGAAGCCGGACAAATGTATCTTTTAGTGACAAGCTACGCTACGGACGGCAACGAAGAACAGACTGCGGCGCAAGTGGCAAAGACACGCCGCAATCGTGTGAAGTCGGAACTGATTGTGCGCGGCAAGATAAAAGAGTCGAACTTCGTCACCGACCAGTTGTTTGACGAAGCCTATACGGACGGGAACGGAAAATCCCTGCACAACATGGTCATCGTCACCCTCCCTGCCTCTGTTGAGAAAGTGGCGGAGATAGCCGGTGCGGAAGCCGCCGCCAGAGTGGAAGCCTATAACAAAGAGGTGTCTGGCGAGGCGGAGCGCGAACGTATGGCAGCGAAAGAGCAGGCAAAAGCGGAACAGACTGCCAAGGAAAAGGCAGAACAGGAGCGTATCGCTGCAGAGCAGGCAGCCCGAGAGAAAGCCGAGGCGGAACGGATGGAGCGTGAACGCATGGCAGCGGAACAAGTCGAAAAAGAGCGTCTGGAAGCGGAGGAACAAGCCCGCCTGCAAGCTGAAGAAACGGCAATAGCCACCCCGTATCATTTTGCCTTGCGTGCCAACCTCCTGCGTTGGGCAACCCTCACTCCCGATTTGGGTATCGAGTGGCGCATCAACCGCCATGTGGGTATTGCCGTGAACGGTACGTGGGCTTCATGGAGCTGGGACGACAAGAACCGCCGCTATGCCCTTTGGGAAGTGGCCCCCGAAGTGCGATGGTATCTCGGCAAGGAGAAACGGGGCTATATCGGTGCGATGTACAAGGCCGGGCAGTTCAACTACAAGCTGTCCGAAACAGGCCGTCAGGGCGACCTCATGGGCGGTGGTATCGTCGGAGGTTATCAGCTGAAACTCAACAATGCCCTTTCTCTTGATTTCAACCTCGGCATCGGCTATATCCATGCCGACTATGACAAGTATGTGGTCATCAACGGCGTGAGGGTAAGGCGCGGCAGCGGAACAAAGAACTGGTGGGGTCCTGTTTCGGCGGGTGTCACCCTGGTGTGGAACATCTTTTAGCGGAAAGGAGGAACAATGAATACAACGATAATCATACGACAGATAAAGGAATATACGGGAGCATACGGAAAGGCTTATACCTTATTATATCTAATAGGTGCGGTGGCCATACTGACCTCGTGCGTGAAGGACGACCTCTATGACACGCCGCACCCCGACCGTGGGGCGGTGGTCGTAACCACAGACTGGAGCGGAAAGAGCACCGAGGCGGACATACCGCAGGCATACACACTGCGCATCGGCGGGAGGGAACAGAACGTGAGTGCGGCGACCAACGTGTTCGACGCGCTGCTCGCGCCCGGTGGCTACGGCCTGACGGTGTACAACTCCCCGGAGGGGATTAGTATCGACGGAAACAAGGCAACGGTGAATCCGGTGGATCTGACGGGTGCAATAGAGCCGCACCCCGGCTACCTCTTCGCCTCGCACCAGGACATCAGCGTCGTGGCGGATGACACCCTGCACGTCACCGCCCCGATGAGACAATACGTGCGCAGGCTCGACATCGAACTGACCGCCACGGAAGGCGACTACAGCCGTGTACAGTCGGCTACGGCAACGCTCTCCGGCGTGGCTTCGGCAGCGGATATGGCAACAGGCGACCGGAGTGCAGCGGCACAAGTAACAAACGCTTTCAGGCAGGACGGCAACAAGTTCACAATCTTTTTCCGACTGCTCGGCATCGTCCCGACGGAAACGCATACGCTGACGGTGGACATCACTTTCAACAACGGTGACACGCAGCGGGTAGTGAGCGACCTTACCGAGGCCATAAGGGACTTCAATAACGGCACCAAACCGGTTAAACTCACGGGTAATCTGCTTTTGCCCGTAGAGGCCGGGGTAACGGGCGCAACCATCACGGGCTGGAACGAGGTAGAAAGCGGCAATGGGGATGCTAACTGACGATAAATATTTTAATCAAAAAAACAAGATTATGACAATGAACATGAGGTTTTTCATTATTGCAGCAGCAGCAACGCTATTGGCTGCGTGTACACAAGAGAACGAGGTACAGAACAATCCGGTGGAAGCACGAATCACGGCAGGCGTGAGCGGGCCGAAGACCCGTGCTGTGGACAACGGGTGGAACGCCGACCGAATCGGCGTGATGGTGGTGGATGCCCCTGGCACGACCACGACCATGGGCGGCAAGTACAAGAACGTGGGATACGCGACCACGAGTACCGGCACCAACGCGGACTTCACCCCGATGACGGCGGGTGGCGGCATCTTCTTCGAGGATGCTTTCCTCGAGTTTACTTTTGCCGCCTACGCGCCTTACGCATCGGGCGCAAACGCCTCCACCCTGCCTGGTACAGACGGGAAGATTACGGTAAATACAAGCAACCAGCCCACGACCACGGAACAGGAGAAGGTGGACTACATCCATGCCACGGGAGCCAAGGCCGATAAAGACAGCCCGACCGTCAGCTTCACGGACAACACCGCCGCGGGCGGCAGCGACTGCTCCTTCAAGCACAAGATGGCCCGTCTTATCCTCAAGGTGCAGGTGTCGAACACCGACGGTTTCGACGACACTGCCGTGCTGGAATTCGCCGACTACAAGCTGGGCGGCCTGGTTCACGAGGGAACGTTCGATGTGAAGACCGGTACCGCCGCGACCGCGGGCAGCGTTGTGAGCGACTGGATGTTACGCCAGTGCACCGGTGCCCCGAAGACGGCCACGGACAAGTGCGTGGCAACCTTTGACGCCGCCACGGGCGTGATGACTTTCACCATGATCCTGCTCCCGCAGACACTCGCCAACGCTTTGGTGCTTGAGATATCTCCCGATGACGAGGAATACCAGAGCTACTCCAACAAGGACATGATCAAACCCGCGTTGGAGGCCGGTTATTCTTATACCTACACCATCACGGTGAAGAAGACGGGGCTGACCCTTAGCGGAAGCACCATCGAAAACTGGAACGACGGTGGTAGCCATGCGGGTGATGCAAAAATGTAGTGTGTCTGAAAGCCACTGCCGTGCATCAGGCGTAAGACGGAGGCACGCCATATATAATAAATGGTGCGGCAGCCCGCGTCGCAACGGGCAGTGGCACAAAACGAAATAAATAAAGACAATATGAAAATAATAAGGAACATAGCGAGAAGGCCGTGGCCGCGCATCGGCGGCTGGTTGCCGGTTATGATGCTCATCTGTGGGGTGCTCGCTTCCTGTAGCAGTGAGGATGAAAGCACCGCGCCCCTGCCCGACGGCAAGTACCCGCTGCAACTGACGGCGGAGGTGGCGCAGCCGCAGACCCGCGCCGGAGGTAAGGATGCGTGGACGGGCGGCGAGGAGATTAGAGTGTCACTGGAAGGCGTGTTTGGTAACAAAACATACGTGATGGACGCATCGGGCAATGCAAGCCCGAAGGATGCCGATAATGCCTTCTATTGGAAGAACACCGATGAAGCCCGCGTCAGTGCATGGACCCCGGACATAGAATCGGAAACGGATATTTCCGACCAAAGTGGCGGGTACGCCGCTTTCGATGTCCTGTACGCCAGTGCCATAGGGCGTTATGACCAAGCCATAAATCTCCGTTTCATCCACCGCATGGCGAAAATCGAAGTAATTCTCAAAGCTGGCGAAAGCATTACGGAAGAGGAGTTGGAGGGTGCAACCGTCACCATTTTCGGAGACCCGCTAACGCACTCAACCGCCGGCTTGGTATCACCGGGTGACCAATCGGACGGCGAGATAAAGCCCTATTACGATGCCGCAACGAAGAAATACGAGGCGTTAGTGCCGCCGCAGGATATGACGGGCAAGCCGCTCATCCGAATCAGCATAGGCAGCAATGACTTTACCTACACTCCCGAAACAGAAGCTGCCGGCAAATTTGGGTTTTTCGGTGGCAAGCGGTATGCCTACACCATCACCGTGAAAGCCAGTGGCATAGAGGTGACCGCAGCCAAGGGCGGAACGTGGAACGCCGGCGGCAGCGAGAATGTGGGCGTGACCATCACCTATGACGGCACGGAAACAGAACCGAAAATCGGCGACTATTACTACTCCGACGGCACCTGGAGCGACGGTGGCCTGCGCAAGCTCTATGCCGACGGCACGATGGAGTGGGCAGAGACCAAGCCGCAGCCGGAGAACGGTAAGAACGTTATCGCCATCGTGTTCCATGCCGGTCATCACGAAAACGATGCCTCCGATTAC
>ENA-OZST01000627-OZST01000627.1-human-gut-metagenome-genome-assembly--contig:-NODE-627-length-9971-cov-5.379387_pt1 | contig 9971 bp, 9 predicted proteins | sample MGYA00244127_ERZ653976 | MGnify/ENA primary metagenome ERZ653976 (study PRJEB26926, sample SAMN06164877) | human gut metagenome | biome: ENVO:00009003; feature: ENVO:2100002; material: ENVO:00002003...
TCACCACCTACAGGATAGACGGAGAGTACGAGGATGCACGCCATCCAAAGGAGGTCACATTTACCTCCAATCTGAAGCTTGACTTAGAGAGGCGCGACTTCACAATCAATGCTATGGCGTATAATCATAGGATGGGGCTTGTCGATGAATTTGACGGCATAGGAGATTTAAAAGCACATGTGATCAGATGTGTGGGCTGTGCGCACGACAGGTTCAGTGAGGATGCACTCAGGATGTTTCGTGCGGTGCGATTTGCAGCCCAGCTTGGCTTTGATATAGAGACACAGACTAAAGCAGCCATAAAAGAGCTTGCCCCTGCCTTGTCAAAGGTCAGCGCAGAGCGAATCCAGGTGGAGCTTGTGAAGCTTCTGACATCAGACAATCCGCAGATGATGAGAGATTTGTATGAGCTTGGACTCACAGCGGTATTCATGCCGGAGTTTGATGTGATGATGCAGACACCTCAGCACAATAAGCACCATATGTACAGTGTCGGCGAGCATACGCTTCATACCTTGGAGCATGTGCGAGCGGACAAAATCCTAAGGCTTACCATGCTGCTTCATGATGTGGCAAAGCCTGTGTGCATTACGACAGACGAGGAAGGCCAGAATCATTTCAAGAAGCATCCGGTTGTGGGAGCTGATATGACAAGAAAGATACTCAGGCGCCTTAAGTTTGATAACAGGACTACAGACTGCTGTTTTAAGCTCGTAAAAGAGCATGATGACCGTCCGGCCATCACGGAGCGCAATGTAAGGCGTGCCATGAGCCGCATAGGAACAGAGCTTTTTCCGCTGTTGTTTGAGGTGAAAAGAGCCGATACACTCGGACAGAGCATGTATAGGCGCGCAGAAAAGCTTGAATACATCGCAGAATATGAGCGAGTATACAGGAAAATCCTCGCAGACCACCAGTGTGTATCCAAAAAGGAAATGAAAATAAATGGCAGCGACCTGATTAAAATGGGAGTAGAGCCGGGACCGAAGCTTGGCGATATCCTGGACAGGCTTTATGAGCAGGTGCTTGATGACCCATCGCTCAATGAAGCACAAAAACTTAAAGAGCTTGCGAATAAAATAATAACCTCTCTCATATGATTAAAAAGCATCTGAATAGTTATGATGCATTAATCATATGAGGGGGGATTTTTTTGTATAATCAGCCGGAAGTGGCTTTGGAAAAATATGAGCTTACAGTAAGCAGGATAATAAAGGGCAGAGGAGCATATATATGTGACACAGGCATCGGGCAGAAGCTGCTCGTGCCGTACAGAGGGCATGAGCAAAGGGCATGCACCCTGCGGGATACGCTGGCATTTATCCAGAGAAACGGTATGGATGTGGAGCAGATATCACAGACAAAGGAGCAGTGTATCATATCGCGAGATAACTGTGAGGACGCATACATATTGAAGGATTACAGAGCAGGCAGAGAGTGCAGCACGGACAGCATAGATGATATGCGTGGCGGCAGCAGGGCATTAGCGCAGCTGCACAATATATTGGAAAAATATCCTCTGCCTTCGGATATTGATGTAGAAAGCCTGCATGAAAAAGCTCAGCGAAAATGTGCGCAGATAGTAAAGCTTAAAAACTACATACTGCGTCGAAGCAAGACAAATGCTTTTGAGCATCTGTTTTATGAATGCTATGAGAGATTCTTAGAGCAGGGGAAGAAATCGGCGGAAATATTGTGTGAGCTGGAAAATAGTAAAACGTTGGTTCCGACATACTGTCACGGAGCCTTCAACCAGCACAATGTCGTGTATACACAGTCCGGAAGATGGCTCCCTGTCAATTTCGAGACCATGCATCCGGGATATCCGGAAACTGATCTTGCGGAGTACATGCGCAAGATGCTCGAAAAAAATCACTGGGATACAGCGGTTGCAGATGCAATTCTTGACAGCTATTGCAGCGTAAGAAGTCTTGATGATACATCAATGAGACTGCTTCAAGCACTGCTTTTGTTTCCTGAAAAATTTTGTAAGCTCTGCAATCACTATAGCAACTCGCGCAAGTCATGGGTATGCGACCGTGATGTGGATAAGCTTGCACAGCTCATACAGCTAAGCGGGGAGCGCGAGGAGTATCTTCTGCATGCCATAGTGTAAACAGTAATGCATATATATAGTGAATTTAATTGAAAAGTAAATGACTATACGATATATTATTATTGTGGAAAGTCTGTTAAGAAAAGTTCAGACATACATCACTGAAACCGACAGTAAATCATCTGACAGCTCGGGATATAGTCTGATAAATAAAGATATATCAGATTATCTTTCAACATTAACCTCTTTATTAAGTTCAAAGTAAGGTTTTAAGAATGGTAAAAGTACATAAAAGCCTAGGAAATAGCGCATTTTCCTTGACAAACCCCATAAAAACAAGTATATATATTCTTGTAGGTAATTTGGGAATATAGCTCGAATTATATAAATTATGAAAATCCAGAGGAGGAATTTTATCATGAACAAAGCAGATTTAGTTGCAGCTATGGCAGAGAAGGCCGGAGTATCAAAGAAGGACGCAGAGGCATCTTTAAAGGCATTCACAGATGTTGTTGCTGAGGAGTTAAAGAAAGGCGAGAAGATCCAGTTAGTTGGATTCGGTACTTTCGAGGTATCTGAGAGAGCAGCAAGAACAGGAAGAAATCCACAGACTGGCGCTGAGATGACAATTGCAGCATCTAAGGCTCCTAAGTTCAAGGCTGGAAAGGCTTTAAAAGATTCTCTTAACTAATAAGTCAGACTATCCGGAGTAGAAGAATGGGTGAAGCCTTTAAGGCTCCGCCCATTTTTGACTATATCCACTGAAATCAGGGTAATAGTTATGAATTGATTTATTATAGGTAAGACACAGAGGTAACAATGAGATTAGACAAATTTTTGAAGGTATCACGTCTGATAAAGAGACGTACAGTGGCAAATGAGGCATGTGACGCAGGCCGTGTCACAGTAAACGGCAGGCCGGCAAAGGCATCTGTAAATGTCAAGGTCGGAGACATAATAGAGATAGCATTTGGACAAAAGACAGTCAAGGTTAAGGTGTTAAATCTCCTTGACACAACAAAGAAGGAAGAAGCAAAAGATCTTTTTGAGTATATATAGGTTATATTTTCATGAATCCCGGCATATATTTACATATGTGATTCCACAGATGGCAGCCATATGTGAGGCTGTTTTTGGGACATATAAAAAATATGTGAGGGACAGGAAATGGAAGAAATATCAGGCACAAAGAGTCATAAGCTTATCTTGAATAATCGCAGAACAGGCAGCTTTACAGGCATTTTGGATGTGCTCTCCTTTGATGTGGGAGAGATACTTTTGGAGACGGAGCTAGGCATGCTTGACCTAAAGGGCAAGGATCTTCACGTAAACAGGCTAAACCTTGAGAAGGGAGAAGCCGATATAGAAGGTGAGATAGACATGATTACGTATTCGAAGGTACCGGAGGTGACCGGAAAGAAAGATAAAATGTTTGGCAGGATATTCAGATAAGCACCTAAGGAGGAATAATGAGTAAACGTCGTGCAAAGAGAAGGGGCGGAACTTTAAGTGTTTCTATCATAGTTATAGCATTTCTTGTGGTTATGGTAGTCCAGGTTGTGCAGCTAAAGCAGAAGGAATCTACATATGCCGCACAAAAAGCGGAGCTTGAAAAGCAGTACACTAAAGAATCGGAGCGTGCTGATGAGATAGAAAGTATGCAGCAGTATATGCAGAGTGACCAGTACATAGAGGATATAGCAAAGAGCAAGCTGGGGCTTGCGTATGACAATGAAATAATCTTCAAGGAAAAAGACAAATAATTTTTGAAGATATAGTTGCGCTTTTTCGTCAAAACCTTCATTTTTGACCACATATAATCGTTGAAAAAAGATGGAGGCAAAAAGATGAGGAGTGCAAATTTAAAAAAGGCCGTGTGGGGGCTTATGGCATTTGCATCCACACTGGTGTGTGTGATGGATTGTTATCCGCTGATACCTGCAGTGTATGGAGTTTATTGTCTGAGCAGTGGGCATACGATTATTTTTTACATAGGATTAATTATTGGAATGGGATACTTTATATCGATACCGTCGATATGTAAGTATCTCTTTATTATTGCGGTGATTTACTTTGGGGAAAGGCTATTTGTGAGAAAAAGCAGTAAAAACGGATGTCTGACAACAGCCGTTGTGGCAGCTTGTGCCACGGCGGTGATGAATCTGTCGGTAACATTTCTGGGAAGGCCGGATACGGATGAGATAGTGTTGTCGGTGGCAGAGAGCCTTGTTGTGTTTTCGATGGCCTTTGTGCTTTGCAGAGCATGCGAATATTTAAGGGCTCTTGAGCACAATGAAAACCCGGTCATAGCAGGACTTCTGCCCGACAGGGAGGAGGCATTTGCCACAGCAGTTTCAGGACTTTCAGGCATTATTTCGACTGCAAATGTCATGGCTGTAAAATGTACGGCAGATAAAATCCCTGATGAGAGTGAGAAAATACAGCTTGAGGTGACAGGGAGACTTTGTGCATGCTGTGAGGGCTGCAGTGTGTGCTGGACAAGCGGGGCTTCGATTTCCGACAGTATAAAAATGCTTGCTGATGCAGTGCGCAAACGTATGAAAACAGAGGAAATTGTGCAAAACAGATATGTGGATGGCTGCCCGCACTATACGCGCATGGTGGAAGCCGCCACAGAGGCATTTGCCCGTATTGAGCTAAATGAAGCCTGGTACAGGCGTCTCACGGAAAACAGACGCGTTATAGCCGCACAGCTTGACGCTATGGCAGAGCTCATGGAGAGCTGGTGCAGGGCTGAAAAATGTATTGATAAAAAAAGAAGGCTGCGCCTTTCAAGAGTTTATGTATATACAAAAGAGGCTGGTATACAGGTGGAAAATGCCCATATTTATGAGAACGCAAGGCAGCAGGTATGTATAAAGGCAGATGTCTGCACCAAGATAGATGGTGGGATTGAAATTTCAAAATATGTGCAGGCGGTTTCACGCGCCATGGGAGTGAAACTCAGGCAGGCACATGGGACAGTTTCAATAATATCCGATGAGAGGACATCTATTGTGCTTTACGAGGAGAATCAGTTATATGCACTTTCGGGGGTGGCGACCAAAAAGAAGACCGGCTCTCAGGCAAATGGCGACAGCTGCAGCATGTTTCAGCTGGATGATGGCATGTATCATGTATGTGTATCCGATGGCATGGGCTCGGGCAAGCAGGCGCAGGCCGAGAGCACACTGGTGGTGGATTTGCTTGAAAAGCTTTTGGAGGCCGGTTTTAGCAGGGAAAGTGCCCTAAAGCTGATGAACTCTGCCATGGTCATATCGGCGGGCGAGGAGTCCTATTCCACGGTTGATTTTGCCACAATAGACATGTACACAGGTGAGCTTGAGCTGACCAAAACAGGCGCTGCACCGTCATTTATCAAATCAGGGAAACAAGTAAGTGTTATAGAAAATGAATCACTCCCGGCGGGAGTCGATGTCTGGCAGGAGAGCAAACAATCAAAAAATATACTTCAAAGTGGCGATTTCCTTGTCATGGTGACGGATGGTGTGCTAGAATATCTGCATGTAAAGGACAGACAGGGGAAGCTTATGGATATCATAGCAGGCGTCAAAAGTGACAATGCAGGCGTGATGGCGCAGGAAATTCTGGACAGGGTGCTGCTTGACACAGGCGGATACGCCATGGATGATATGACTGTAGTTGCAATAGGAATCTGGGAAAAATAATGATTAGACGGACGAAAGATTATATTCTGGAAAACAAGATGATAAACAATCACAGCACGGTGCTTGTTGCGCTGTCGGGCGGTGCGGATTCGGTCTGCCTTCTGCTGTTGTTAAATGAGATAAAAAGACAGTGCGCAGATGAGCTTGATTTTGCGTTGGAGGCAGTGCATGTGGAGCATGGTATCAGAGGAGCCGAGAGCAGGGAGGATGCGAGGTTTGCGTCAGATCTCTGCGAGAGGCTTAACATACCGTGCCATGTGCATTTCGTGGATGTACCGCAATATGCAAAAAGTCATGGACTCGGACTGGAGGAGGCCGCCAGGATATTGCGCTATGAAGCGTTTGAAGAGGAGGCAGGCAGATATCCCTGTGAACCGGCCAATGCATCAGACCCAAATCAGGATAACAGGAGGCAGGTAGTCGTTGCAGTTGCGCACCATATGGAGGACAACGCAGAGACAGTTCTTTTTCAGATGCTTCGCGGAAGCGGAGCGAAGGGACTATCCGGCATGCATCCGGTTTCTGTGAAGAACGGTGTCACCTATATCAGGCCGCTTTTATCAGCAACACGCGCACAGATAGAGGAATATCTAAAGGAAAACGGACAGGCTTTTGTCACCGATGCCACAAACACTGACACAGCCTACTCCAGAAACAAGCTGCGCCATGATGTGTTTCCACTGCTTTTGCAGATTAATGACAGGGCGATTGAGCATATCAATGAGAGCGCAGGACAGCTTGCGGTGATGAATGATTTTTACGAGCAGCAGCTAAAAGAGGCGTGTGACAGCATGATTTCAAAAAAAGAAGGCAGGGTGATACTTGAAATCAGCCGTTTTGAGAGTCTGCATCCGGCATTAAAAAGCGGAGTGGCGCGCGAGTGCATACATCTGGCGTCAGGGCGGCTCAAGGACATCACGAGCACGCATATCGGTGCACTTGTGAAGCTTGCAGGGCAGCAGTCGGGCAGAAAAATCAATCTGCCGTATGGAATTATTGCGGAAAAATCATTTGGTGAGGTGATACTCTGCGCCGGAAGGTGTGACGATGAAAAAGCAGAAATTCACATTACGCAAAAAGAGCTTGAGGCACTGAGTGCCACAGGAGAGCAAAAAAATATAAAGCTTTCGGCAGATGGCTCATATGTCACACTTTGTATACAAGATTTTAATGGTAAAATGGACGAAATTCCCAAAAAACCATATACGAAATGGTTTGATTATGATAAGATGAAGAAAGGCTTTGAAATAAGAACAAGAAAAGCCGGTGACTATATAATTGTGGATGACGAGGGCCATCATAAGAAGCTGAAACAGGTATTTACAGGTGATAAAATTCCTGCACAGCAGAGAGCGGGGCTGTGGCTCATAGCCCATGAATCACTGGTGCATGCCATTATCGGATATAGATCCGGCTGTGGCGCACTTGTCACACCACAGACAGGAAAAGTACTTAAGATCACATTTTACGGAGGAAAACAAAATGGATTTTTCAAAAAAATATGATATTTCGGTTTATCTGACAGAGGAGCAGCTCAATAAGCGTATTGCAGAGATTGGAGCGCAAATCACAGAAAAATACAGGGGACAGTCAGTATATCTCATTTGCATACTTAAGGGCTCAATATTCTTTACCACTGAGCTTGCAAAGAGAATTGATTTGCCTATGACTATGGATTTCATGTCGGTATCCAGCTATGGCTCAGGCACAGAGTCATCAGGCGATGTCAAGATTAAAAAGGACCTTGAGCATTCTATCGAGGGAGAGAATGTCATCATCATAGAAGACATTATTGATTCGGGAAATACTCTTAGCAGGCTTTCAAAGCTCCTTGCCAAAAGAAACCCGAAGAGTCTCACAATCTGTACACTTTTGGACAAGCCTGAGCGCCGTGTGGTTGATGATGTAAATGTAGACTACGTGGGCTTTGTGATTCCTGATAAGTTTGTGGTAGGCTATGGCCTTGACTATGATCAGAGATTCAGAAATCTGCCTTACATCGGCTTCGTCGAGGGCGAAATAAAATAAAAAGGAGAAGTAAATTGAATAAACAAAAAAGCGGTATGCGCGGAATAGGCGTATACATTATCATTGTATTTGCAGTAATCTGCATCTGGTACTGGCTGAGCGCCGGGGCTACATCCAACTCTTACACACAGAGTCAGTTCGAGAAGGATCTTGACAAGAATCAGGTGAAGAGCGTAAAGGTAGTGCAAAACAGGGAGATACCGACAGGAAGTCTGGAGGTGAAGTTCAAGGATGGCACATCAAAGGTACTTTATGTATCAGATGTAAACAATATCGAAAAGACCATGACAAAAGCAGGGTACACCGACTATACAGTTGCGGATGTTCCGGCTGAGAGCTGGATTATGACATTGCTTCCGTATGTTTTGGTATTCGGAGCCATGTTCATATTCTTTGCAGTGATGAACAACAACGCAGCAGCACAGGGCGGCGGTGGCAAGATGATGAACTTCGGCAAGAACCGTGCGAAGCTCACCACACAGGAGGAGAACCATATCAAGTTTTCCGATGTAGCAGGCTTAAAGGAGGAAAAGGAGGAGATTGCAGAGATAGTTGATTTCCTTCGTGATCCGGGAAAATACACCAGACTTGGAGCAAGAATCCCAAAGGGTGTCCTTCTTGTAGGACCTCCGGGAACAGGTAAGACTCTCCTTGCCAAGGCAGTAGCCGGAGAGGCAGGGGTACCGTTCTTCACCATTTCAGGATCTGATTTCGTGGAGATGTTCGTCGGAGTCGGAGCCTCACGAGTGAGAGATTTGTTTGAGGATGCCAAGAAAAATGCGCCTTGTATCGTATTTATCGATGAGATTGATGCAGTAGCCAGACGCCGTGGCACAGGAATGGGCGGCGGACACGACGAGCGTGAGCAGACATTGAACCAGATGCTTGTCGAGATGGATGGCTTTGGTGTCAATGAGGGCATTATCGTCATGGCAGCCACAAACCGTGTGGATATACTTGACCCTGCTATCATGCGTCCGGGACGTTTCGACAGAAAGGTTGTAGTAGGCAGACCGGACGTGGGCGGCAGAGAAGAAATTTTAGGTGTCCATGCCAAGAAAAAACCTCTTGCAGAGGATGTAGACTTAAAGCAGATTGCACAGACTACAGCAGGCTTCACAGGTGCAGACCTTGAGAATCTGATGAATGAGGCAGCAATCCGTGCAGCGGGCGAAAACAGAGAATATATCACACAGGATGATATCAGAAAATCCTTCGTCAAGGTTGGTATCGGAGCTGAGAAGAAGAGCCGTATCATCTCTGACAAGGAAAAGCGCATCACAGCATACCACGAGGCAGGACATGCAATCCTTTTCCATCTGCTTCCGGATGTGGGACCTGTATACACAGTTTCAATCATCCCTACAGGAGCAGGCGCAGCAGGCTACACCATGCCTCTGCCTGAGAAGGATGAGATGTTCAACACAAAGGGACGTATGCTTCAGGAAATCGTAGTAGACTTAGGCGGTCGTGTCGCAGAGGAACTTGTGTTTGACGATATCACCACAGGTGCATCACAGGACATCAAGCAGGCTACAAAGCTTGCACGCGAGATGGTTACCAAATACGGTATGTCAGACAATATCGGCCTTATCTGCTATGCCGATGATGAGGAGGAGGTCTTCATCGGACGAGACCTCGCCCATGCAAAGAACTACAGCGAGGGCATAGCATCGGCAATCGATGTCGAGGTAAAGCGCATCATCGATGAGTCATACGACAAGGCAAAGAGCATGATAGCAGAGTACCGCGAAGTGCTTGACAGATGTGCAGCACTTCTTCTTGAGAAAGAGAAAATCACAAGAGATGAGTTTGAAGCACTGTTTGACGAGGACAGCAAAACAGCAGTTGGACATAATATTTAAATAACAGCTATGATTTTGTACACAATCACTATATGAAAATATTAAATGCGACTAAAGTACTATACAAACTGCATAAAAACAAACCATGATTTTTATGCAATTTGTGAACACTTGTCGTCGCAATCATGATACTATAATAATCGTAAAAACCCCCCAATACATTATATAGTTTTTGCTATACCCCATAGTAAAAATACCTTCTCCTAAAAGGCAGCCGATCGTAGGCTGTCTTTTTTAATTTAAAAAAATAGTAACTATTCAGAACAATTGAGAACAAGAAAAGCTGATGCGTCATGCTTGCATGTAAGCAGCAGGTTTTCTTGTTCTCAAGGT
>ENA-OZST01000651-OZST01000651.1-human-gut-metagenome-genome-assembly--contig:-NODE-651-length-9721-cov-5.348852_pt1 | contig 9721 bp, 9 predicted proteins | sample MGYA00244127_ERZ653976 | MGnify/ENA primary metagenome ERZ653976 (study PRJEB26926, sample SAMN06164877) | human gut metagenome | biome: ENVO:00009003; feature: ENVO:2100002; material: ENVO:00002003...
TGCTGACAATACTTGGCTGGAGACGGCCCGGAAAGATAGGTAGCGCCAACACAAAAGCCTGTGACATTTGTCACAGGCTTTTGGCATATATGGGAGTACGGTTCGGTATGCCTGCGGCATCTTTCCGTGACATAGAGTATTTGCCTGATTGACGTCTGCTGCAGTAAATGGTATATTGGTGGTGAACTTATACGGAGGAAATACATATGGAGCAGAAACAGCTAAAAATGTGGCTGCCCTCATTTTTGACTTGGCGGGCCGAGCGTGTATTGCAGAAACAAGCAGAGATGGGTTATCTGCTTATAGCTGTAGAAAATTTTGGAAGCTTCTATACATTCTCCTTTGAGAGTGCGCCGCCATTGCCGCGGCGGTTCTATGTATTCCGACAGGACGATATCGGAAAGTGGGGCGCACACGGAAGATCTCCGAAAGAAATCGCCGAGGAGGAGATCAGCCCCTATTGTGCAGAGATCTTCGAATGCAGCGACAGTTACTCCTTTGTGGCGGAATTACGGCAGGATGTACCGGATGACGTAATAAGCAAAACCGTTGAAAGACGGATGCGGAACACAGCAAAGTATCATGTGGAGCTTTTTGCAATTTGGCTATTGCTGCCAGTGATATGCCTCATTGTAGTGACCGTAACGAATACGCCATGGGAGTGGGGGAATAAGACAGCATATGAAATGCTTATGGGCACAAACAGTGCGGACAACTGCTTTAATGTTTCCGGGTTGGGGACGGACTCGCCGTTTTCCCAGCGGGAGACAGCCTGTCGTGTGACGGCCAGCTTTTCAGACAGCTGATCCTGTGTCATATTGTGCCTTTGCCGTAATTCCTTCAAGACATCCTTTGCTTCCATTGCTATACCTCCCGTATGTACTGCCGCCAGTATAACAGGAAGGTGGATTGTTGACAAGCAATTATCTATTGCGTGGGGAATAAACTGTATTTAGATATTCTGTAAAGTATAAATGCATTACAGAATGACTTTACTTCACAAAAGAAGAAAAGGGTACCACGGCGGGCGGAATGGCGGCATCGGACAGGCGTTTTTCCATCCAGACCACGTCGTACCAGGTGTCAAACTTGTATCCGCAGCGGTGGAAGGTGCCCACGATTTCGTAGCCGCGCCGGGTATGGAAATCAATGCTGGCGCGAGTCAGGTGGGGGTCGCCGTCCGAAACAGGTGCGGCGATGCAGGCGTACAGCACCTGTACATTCTGAGCGCGGGAGGCGTCCTCCAGCGCGTGGTACAGCCGGGTGCCCAAACCACCGCGACGGCAGTCCTGCCGCAGATAGATGCTGGTTTCCGCCGCCCAGGCGTAGGCTGCGCGGCTGCCCAACTGTCCGGTGTAGGCATAGCCCACGATCTCGCCATCGCGTTCTATGACCAGGTAAGGATGCGTGTGCAGTGTGTTTTTAATACGCTGGCGGAAGTCATCCAGCGTGGGCACTTCATACTCAAAGGTGATGGCGGTTTCGATGACATAGGGCGCATAGATATCCAGCAGCGCCGGGGCGTCATCAGAGACTGCGGGGCGGATATGTATCATATGCAACACCTTCTTTCGCTTTGTTGCGTTTGATTATACTATGGGAACGGTACCGGTGCAATAGATAAAAAACGCTAAAAAAATGTAGGAGTTTTACAAAAAAATTCTTCCCAAAATCCGACAGATATGGTATACTACTCCCGATTTAATATTTGAGAACGGACCGTGGTCTGTTGTCATTTTCCACTTGGAAAATGACAACTTCTGCAAACACATGAACGAAGGGAAGTGAGGGAACTTGAGCGAGCTGCTGCGTATGGAGCATATCAGCAAGCGGTTTGGTGATTTTTACGCCAACAAGGATATCAGCCTGACCGTCAACCGCGGCGAGGTACTGACCCTGCTGGGTGAGAACGGTGCCGGTAAGTCCACGTTGATGAACATTCTCATCGGCCTTTATCAGCCCACGGAGGGAAAGATATTCCTCAATGGCAAAGAGGTGCGGATCGAGTCCCCCAGCCAGGCAGTCAAGCTGGGAATCGGCATGGTGCACCAACACTTTATGCTGGTGGAGGCAATGACTGTCTTTGAAAATATCATCCTGGGCGACAAGCACGCCAAGGGCCTGTTTATCGACCGGGCGGCTCGCCGCAAGGAGATCGAGGAGCTGTCTGCCAAGTACGGCCTGGACGTGCAGCTGGACAAGCTTATCACCGAGATATCCGTGGGCGAACAGCAACGCACCGAGATACTGAAGGCGCTGTACCACGGTGCGGAGCTGCTGATCCTGGACGAACCCTCTGCCGCACTGACCGATATCGAGGTCGAGGGTTTGTTTGCCATTATGCAGAAGCTCATCGGCGAAGGGAAGAGTATTATCTTCATCAGCCACAAAATGCGCGAGGTCCTGCATATCTCTGACCGCATCACCGTCCTGCGTCTGGGCGAGGTGGTGGGCACCGTGGCCCGCGCTGATACCGATGGTCAGAAACTGGCCAATATGATGATCGGTAAGGAACTGACCGAGTCACAGTACGAGAAGGTGGATGCCTCCGGCGCTGAGGTCGTGGCGTCTCTGGACCATGTGGACTATGACAAGGAACATAAGCACAGCGGTGTCAACGATATGACACTGCAGATCCGCAGCGGTGAGATCGTAGGAATCGCCGGCGTGGACGGCAATGGTCAGACCCAGCTGGCGCAGCTGATCACCGGCGTTATCGTGCCTCAAGGCGGTAAGATATACCTGAAGGATAGGAGCGTAGCGGTCTTCGACCCCCATTCTTTCATTACAGACGGCGTTTCCCACGTTCCTGAGGACCGCAACGCGCAGGGCCTGGTGGGAGATATGTCCATTGCGGAGAATTTGGTGCTCAAGGAGACCGATTCTCCCAGGTTCAGCCGGGGAAAGGGCCTGCGGCTGAACAAGCGCGCTATTCACGACTATGCCGAGGAGATGGTGCAGAAGTACGACGTGCGCTGCACCTCTGTGGGGCAGACGGTCCGCAGCCTGTCCGGTGGCAACCAGCAGAAGGTCATCCTAGCCCGTGAGTTGGAGTCCCAGCCGTCCCTGCTGGTGATGGCGCATCCCACCCGCGGCCTGGATATTGGCGCGGCCAGCTTTGTTCACGAGCAGATGATCGCTGCCCGTGAGCGCGGTGTAGGAATCCTGCTGATCAGCGCAGACTTCGATGAGATACTGGAGATGTCTGATCGTATTCTGGTTTGCTTCGAGGGGCAGATCATGGGCGAATTCTCCGGAAAAAACCCGCCCATCGAGGAGATCAGCCTCGCCATGACGGGCAAGTGAGGGGAGGAGCTGCGATATGGAAAAGTTAAAACGTTCTCTGGGCAGCTTCATTGTCCCACTGCTGTCTATTATCCTGGCTTTTGTGATCGGCGGTATCATTATGGCGGCCCTGGGTGCCAATCCCTTTGACGCGGTGAAGTACCTCTTCCAGGGAGCTTTCGGCTCCAAGGCCAATATTGGCACGACACTTACCAAGGCCACGCCCCTGATGTTCACCTCCCTGTGTGCCTGCTTCGCGTACAAGTGCGGTGTGTTCAACCTGGGCGGTGAAGGCCAGTTTCTCATGGGTTCCATCGCCGCATTTGTTACGGCGTATTTCTCCGGTGTTACCGGCTTTGCCGGTGTGTTGCTGGCGCTGCTGGCCGGTACGCTGGCCGGCGGTATCTGGGGCATGATTCCCGGCCTGCTGAAGATCGGCCGCGGCCAGAACGAGATGATCATCTCCATCATGCTCAACTATGTAGCTACCTTGTTTATGGGCGTGCTGTACACCAGCTGGATCCGCGACGCCAGCGTACCACAGACCCCTGCGGTGGATGACCTGGTGAAGCTGCCCCGTGTAATCACCGGAATGCGCTTTACCTGGGGCTTTGTCATCGCCGTGGTGGTGGGACTGGTGCTGTATTACGTGCTGTTCTGGACCAGCGGCGGCTTCAAGCTGCGGGCGGTGGGCTATAACATGACCGCCAGCCGCTTTAATGGTATCCATGTGAAGCGCTGTATGCTGACCAGCTTCATTATCTCCGGGGCCATTGCCGGCCTGGGCGGCGGCGCAGAGTTGCTGGGTACCCAGTTCCGGCTGATCAACGGCTTCGGGGCGGGCTACGGTTTTGACGGTGTGGCTATGGCACTGATTGGCCAGCTGCACCCCATCGCGACGATGGTGGTGGCATTGTTCTTTGCTGTGCTGCGTGTGGGTTCCACCACTATGCAGGCGGCCACCGGTGTTCCCACCAGCGTTTCCGATATCATCCAGGCGTTGGTCATCGTGTTCTCCGTGGCCGGTATGGCGCTGACCAAGCTGCCTGAATTCCAGGCGTGGAAGGATCGCGTGTTCTCCAAGAGAAAGGCGGGTGACAAGTAATGGATTGGATCTCCAGCTTACTGTTGGCAACGGTTCGGCTTGCCATCCCTCTGCTGCTTATCTCACTGGCCGAGTTGTACGGCCAGCGGGCCGGCATGGTGAATATCGGCCTGGAGGGCCTGGCTGCCATCGGCGCGCTGGTGGGCTTTCTGATGTGCTACATTACCGGCTCCAACTGGATCGGTCTGCTGTGCGGTGCGTTGGCGGGCCTGCTGGTCAATATGATCTACGCCTTTTCCACCGTCACCCTCTGCGCGGACCATACGGTCTATGGCATGGCCATCAACATATTCGCTCCGGCGCTGGCGTCGTTTATCTACCGCATCGTGTTCGGTACCGGTTCAGACCTGAAGCAGATCATTACCATGCCCAGCATTGCTATTCCCGGCCTGAAGGACATCCCGGTCATCGGGCCACTGCTGTTTGATCAGAGCCCCATGGTCTATCTGACGCTGCTGTTGGTGGTGTTCACCTCCATTTTCTTCAACCGTACCCGTGCGGGATTGAGCTATAAATCCGTGGGCGAGCATCCGCAGGCGGCCGCTACGCTGGGCATCAATGTCATCGGCGTGAAGTATCTGGCCTGCATGATCTGCGGTGCGCTGGCCGGACTGGGCGGCGCGTACCTGACCACCTGCTATTCCAGCACCTACACCGACGGTATCGTGGCCGGCCGCGGCTTCATCGCCCTGGCTGCCGTGATCTTTGGCCGCTGGAGTGCCGGCGGCATCCTGCTGGCCTGCCTGTTCTTCGGCTTCTGCGATGCGCTGCAGATCCGGCTTCAGGTCTCCGGCATCGCCATCCCGTACCAGTTCTTCCAGATGATCCCCTATGTGGCCACCGTGGTCGTCCTCTCCGTCATCGGTACGAAGCAGGCGGGACCCAAGGCCAATGGACAGCCCTATCGCCGCGAACAGCGGTGACATGACGGTAATGATGTCCGCAAGGACGTTGTTATAGAACAAAGAGCAAGTCACAAAAAACAAGGAGGAAAACCATGAAAAAGTTTCTTGCACTGCTGCTGGCGCTCGCTATGACGCTGGCCCTCGTCGCCTGCGGCGAGAAGAAGGACGACACCAAGACGGACGGCGCCGGTGATGGCGAGAAGACCTACAAGGTCGCCATGATCTGCGACTCCAGCATCAACGACGGCGGTTGGGGCGCTGCTTGCTACAACGCCATGGTCAAGGCTGCTGAGGACAAGGGCTGGACCTACGACGTCACCGACTCCATCTCCCAGGATCAGTATTACGAGACCATCGTTGCCTTCTGCAACCTGGGCTACGACATGATCTATGCCCCCGGCAACCAGTACACCGATGCGGTCCTGCAGGCTGCTGAGGAGTATCCCGACATCGCCTTCGCTCTGCTGAACGGCGCTGAGTCCACCCCCGAAAAGGCCGCTAACGGCAATGTCGCGTCTCTGCTGCCCAACGCTGAGCAGATCGGCTGGATCGCCGGCGCTCTGGCCGGTCTGATGACCGAGTCCGGCAAACTGGGCTTCATCGGCGGTATGGAGCTGGATACCACCAAGGGCAAGATCGCGGGCTTCGAGGCTGCTGCCAAGTATGTTGGCGAGCAGGAGGGCAAGACCGTTGAGCTGCTGGCTGTCCCCTATGCCAACTCCTTCTCCGATGCCCCTAAGGGCAAGGAGTTCGCCACTGAGCTGATCTCCCAGGGCGCTGACGTGTTCTTCGGCGATGCTTCCGCCGTTGACTCCGGTGCCCGTGAGGCCATCGACGCCGCCAATGAGAAGGCCGGCGCCATCAAGATCTACGACATCGGCCAGCCTGCCGATATCCTGGGTCAGAACCCCTGCATCATTTGCTCCCAGGTCACCGATAACGCCGCTATGATCGGTGTCTGCATGGAGGCTGTTGTGGCCGGTACCTTCGGCGGCAACACCATCTTCGGCACGCTGGAGAACGGCGCCCTGTCCGCCGGTGCCATCAATACCGAGCTGGTTCCCGCTGAGAAGGTGGAGAAGTATAACGCCTATCTGCAGCAGATGATGGACGGCACCTTCATGAAGTAAGCTGTCATTCCTTTGATATCCCCCGGCCAGCGGCCGGGGGATATCTTTTCTGCATATAAAAAAAGACACGGTATATGGATCCTCCATCCATTTCCGTGTCTTTTTCCTGTTGTAAGCTTTGGGGTTTGGACTTTTGCGTGTAACGGGGTTCAGCACGCCCCAGGTGCCCCGCTGCATAGCGTCACGCCGGTGCTTCTCTTTTTTCGAGAGTTTTTCATAAGGGATAAACTTTTCCATAGTGTGCTCCTTTCAAACGGTTTACGCCATCATAGCAGACCTTACACTGTTTGTCAAAGGAGCGCGCTTATTTCACTCTGCCAATATCTCCTCCGCCACTGACCGGCGCGTAACGCACCGGTCCATGGCCTGTTTTTCAATGTAGCGGTGGGCCTCCTGCTCCGTCATGCCTTGCTTGTCGATCAGTGCCCATTTGGCCCGGTTCACCAGCCGTATCTCCGCCATGCGTTCCTCGATGGTGGCAGTCTTTTCCTCCATACGCCGCAGACGCTCCCGTGTGCCGCACAGCAGCTGCATGGATTGCAGCAGCAGCGGCGGCGTGGTGGGCTTTTGCAGCAGCAGGATGCCTTGAGGCGCCAGCCGCGCCGCCAGATCCGGATAGTGTTCCACCTTCACCAGCAGCAGCACACCGGCGCTGGATTTGTCGATGATATGCAGCGCCAGCTTCGTGCCGAATTCATCCGGCAGCGGCGTACTGATGACCACGATGTCGAAAGGCCTCTCCAGCAGGGCACGCCGTGCCTCAGACACGCTGCCTGCGGCACACACCGGGTCGTACCGATCCTCCGGCAGCATTTCACGCAGGGACATATGGAACTTGGCCGCGGCAGCGACTACCAGCACGCTGTACGTCCGGCGGCTGTCCTCCATATGCGTCCCTCCTCTCCAAAGCAGACCGGCTCAGTGGGTGTACTGCTGTATAATGGTCTTGGGTAAGTGCTCTGCGATAAATGCGCTGGATGCAGCCAGTGATCTGGCGTCCTCCAGAGTCTCCGGCAGCGTGTGGAAGCGTGCCTTTACGTCGTTAGCCGCCGTGTAGAAATTCACATCCGCGGCTTCCGGCAGCACCAGCTGCCGCATTACGCCGTCCAGGCCGGCGCGGATCAGCAGCGTAAAGGCCAGATACGGGCTGCACAGCGGATCGGGAGAGCGCAGCTCCGCGCGGCGGTACTCGCCCTGCGCGGCAGGGATGCGTATCAGCTGACTGCGGTTTTCGCTGGACCAGGAGATATATCGCGGTGCTTTGCTGCTGCCAAAGCGGTGATACGACTCCTCCCGCGTGTTCAGGAACACCGTCATCTCAGCAATATGGGCCAGAATACCGGCGATGATCTGCGGCATTACCTCTGCGCCGTCGCGGCTTTTGGCGGAGATGTTGATGTGCATCCCGTTGCCCGGCTGTCCCATCAGCGGCTTGGGAGAGAAGTCGGCTGCCAGGCCGTTTCGCACCGCCACGGAATTGACGACAGCCTTAAAGGTCACGGCGTTATCCGCCGCCGTCAAGGGATCGGAATAGCGAAAGTCGATCTCGTTTTGCCCGGGGCCCTGCTCATGGTGAGAGCACTCCGGCCGTATCCCCATCTGCTCCAGCGTCAGGCAGATCTCCCGCCGCACATTCTCGCCCTTGTCCTCCGGCGCGATGTCCATGTATCCTGCGTTGTCGTAGGGAATGTGGGTCGCTTCACCGTTTTCGTCCCGGCGGAAGAGATAGAACTCCATCTCCGTGCCGAAGGAGAAACGGATGCCCAGTGCTTCCGCGTCCGCCACAGCCTGACGCAGCAGCGCGCGGCAGTCGGCCTCGAAGGCGGCGCCATCGGGCCGCAGCACGTGGCAGAACATCCGCGCCACCCGGCCGTGATCCGGCCGCCAGGGCAGCATACAGAGGGTGCTGCTGTCCGGATGCAGGAACAGGTCCGAGTGGACCTCGTCGCCGAAGCCGGGCACAGCGGAGGCATCGAAAGCGATGCCGTAGCTGAAGGCCCGGTCCAGCTCATCCGGCAGAATAGATATATTTTTCTGGCTGCCGAAAATATCGCAGAAGGCCAGACGCAGGAATTTTACATCCTCCTCCGCCGTAAACTGCCTGATCTCATCCACTGTGTACTCCATCGTGCTCCTGCCTTTCTCAGTTGGCTACATACATCTGCTGATAGGGGTTTTTGCTGTCCGGTGTGATAACGGTATAGTTGTCGCGGAGCATCGCCTCCGCGTCACGGTCAAACAGACGGCAGTACTCCCGCACATAGGGTGTGATCTCCGCCATATCTTCCGCCGTGGCGTTGTGCAGCGTGACCTGATCCGGAAACCGTATGCTGCTCACATCGCCGCGGAAAACCATTTTTCCGCCGTGCATTCCTGTGCAGGGGAAGAAGTGTACTATCGGCCGGCCGTCGGTGTGCAGGCCCAGCACCAAAATCAGCCCGCCGGCCTGGTATTCGCCCAGAAAGCTGCCGGCCCGCCCGCCGATGACGATCACCGGCTTATGCTGCTTATAGGCTTTCATGTGTATCCCGGCGCGGTAGCCCGCATTGTCCCGGATAAATATCTCACCGCCCCGCATGGCGTACCCCGCAGCGTCGCCGGTGCTGCCGTGGATCACGATGCGTCCGGCACTCATGGTGTCGCCCACCGCGTCCTGTGCATTGCCGTTTACGGTAATAGAACCGCCGCCCAGATAGGCGCCCAGCGCATTGCCGGGAATGCCGTCGATCTCCAGCCGTTTGCTGCTCATACCGGCGGCGATGAACCGCTGGCCCTGGCAGGCACAGATACGGCATTCCTTCCCGGCGTGGCGTATCGTTTCGTTCAGTTGAGAGAAGGACAGACCACTCGCCTCTATGAAATCCATATTGTACCACTCCTTTCGAGGGTTTTCCATTATTTTTCCTATAAATATCGCTTTTTCGACAGACCTTATTCACCGGCGTGGGCAATTCCCAGAATTTCCAGTTCTTTTTCGTTCAGGTGAATACCCCGCAGCATGACCCGGTTGCCCCGCAGCGCCTCGATGGAGTTGATGCCCATACCGCCCATCATTTCCTTGATCTCATGCTTCCAGGCGGTTACCAGGTTTACCAGCCGCGCCGCAGCCTCCTCGGGGTCCAGACGCTTCACCAGCTCTGGCCGCTGTGTGGCGATACCCCAGCAGCACCGGCCTGTCTGACAGGAACGGCATAAGTGGCACCCCATGGCCAGCAGTGCCGCGGTGGCAATGTAACAGGCATCCGCGCCCAGAGCAATGGCCTTGACTACGTCGGCAGCGGAGCGTATGCTGCCTC
>ENA-OZST01000654-OZST01000654.1-human-gut-metagenome-genome-assembly--contig:-NODE-654-length-9713-cov-4.662456_pt1 | contig 9713 bp, 9 predicted proteins | sample MGYA00244127_ERZ653976 | MGnify/ENA primary metagenome ERZ653976 (study PRJEB26926, sample SAMN06164877) | human gut metagenome | biome: ENVO:00009003; feature: ENVO:2100002; material: ENVO:00002003...
AGATTTCTGCCTGTCTCGTGGGCTCGGAGATGTGTATAAGAGACAGGTATATTATAGTCAGTGGTGTGAAACCAGATATAGTTTTAAATAATAAATAATATACATAAAGGAGAAATTATCATGTTTGGATTTGGTCAGTTAATCGAAATATTAAAGAAAGACCCAAAGAAAATCGTATTCACAGAGGGAGAGGATCCACGTATCCTTGAGGCAGCTTCGCGTTTACTTGCAAGCAACTTCTTACATCCTATCCTTGTCGGAGATCCTGAGAAGATTAGTGCAAGCGCTGAGAAGAGCGGTTTCAATATCCGTGGAGCAGAGATTATAGATCCTATGAACTTTGACCGTATGGATGAGATGGTTGAATTATTCTGCGAGCTTCGTAAGAGCAAGGGTGTTACACCGGAGCAGGCTAAGGGAATTCTTTCATCAGCTAACTACTTTGGAACAATGCTTGTAAAGATGGGTATCGCAGACTCGCTTCTCGGAGGAGCTACATACTCAACAGCAGATACAGTTCGTCCGGCATTACAGCTTATCAAGACAAAGCCTGGCAACACAATCGTATCTTCATGCTTTATCCTTGTTCGTCCATCTGCAACAGGTGAGAATGAGGTGCTTGCAATGAGCGACTGTGCTATAAACATCCATCCTACAGAGGATGAGCTTGTTGAGATCGCAGGAGAATCAGCAGAGTGTGCTAAGATCTTCGGTATCGATCCAAAGGTTGCATTCTTAAGCTACTCAACACTTGGCTCAGGAAAGGGCGAGGACGTTGACAAGATGAGAAACGCAGCTCACAAGGCAAGAGAAAAATATCCAAATCTTCCAATCGAGGGAGAAATCCAGTTTGACGCAGCAGTTGCACCACGTGTAGCCCGCACAAAGTGCCCACAGTCTGAGGTTGCGGGTCATGCAAATACATTTATCTTCCCTGACATCAACGCAGGAAATATCGGATACAAGATTGCACAGAGACTTGGTAATTTCGAAGCATACGGCCCAATCCTTCTTGGACTCAATGCTCCAATCAATGACCTTTCTCGTGGATGTAATGCAGGAGAGGTTTACTCAATGGCTATCATCACTGCAGCACTTGCATAAGACATTTAATGGACTATTCTCATTTTAATAAAGACCGCTCCGGTTTGTCCGGGGCGGTCTTTTATTTGAAAAAAGTTACTGAAAATAATATCTTGGCGCAACAGAAGAAATAAGGTATACTATAGTTAAAAACTAAAATACAGAGCAATGACAGTTGACAATAACATGAGGTGTTGTATCTGATAGAAAGAGAGACGATATATGAGAGTAGGAATGGGCTATGATGTGCACAAGCTTGTTGAGGGCAGAGATTTGATTTTGGGAGGAGTGAAGGTTCCACATACACTCGGGCTTTTAGGCCATTCGGATGCAGATGTACTGTTGCATGCGATAATGGATGCACTCTTGGGTGCAGCGGCACTTGGCGATATCGGAAAGCATTTCCCGGATACAGACCCGGCATATGAGGGTATTTCGAGTCTTAAGCTTTTGGAGCATGTGAGAGACCTCATTGCAAAAAAAGGCTATGTGATAGAAAACATAGATGCGACAGTAATTGCACAAAAGCCGAAGCTTCGTCCGTATATTGAGCAGATGGAGCAGAATGTGGCTGATACGCTGCAAATCGCAAAGGAGCAGGTAAATATAAAGGCGACGACCGAGGAGTGGCTTGGTTTTACAGGCCGCGAGGAGGGAATTGCATCACAGGCAATCTGCTCACTTACAGGTCTCTATGAGGCAAGTATGCAGGTCGGAGGCGGATGCAGCGGCTGCACCGGCTGTCAGGCCGATTGATTTGAATATATAGGGAAAACATGCTAAAATAAAAAGATAGTTATAAATCATCCAAAAGGAGATATAAATAATGGAGAACAATTTCAAGTTTTACAATACACTCACAAGACAGATTGATACTGTTGTTCCGCGTGTTGACGGCAAAATCGGCATGTATACATGTGGACCTACAGTTTACCATTTTGCACATATCGGAAATATCCGCTCATACATCATGGAGGATGTGCTTGAGAAGGCACTTCGCTATGTGGGCTATGATGTAAAGCGTGTCATGAATATCACTGATGTGGGACATCTCTCAAGCGACGGAGATACCGGAGAGGACAAGATGCTAAAGGGCGCAAAGCGTGAACACAAGAGCGTCATGGAGGTGGCAAAGGAGTACACGGACGCCTTTTTCAAGGATTTCACGGCTGTACACAACAGGATGCCTGATGTTGTAGAGCCTGCAACCAACTGTATTCCGGAGTTTATCCATATGGTGGAGGTGCTTATCGAGAAGGGCTATGCCTATTTTGCAGGAGGCAATGTATATTTCGATACATCAAAGCTTGATGATTATTTTGTGTTCTCTTCAGCAGTAGAGAAGGAACAGCTTCAGGTTGGAGTGCGAGATGATGTCGAGGAGGATGTAAACAAGAAGAATAAAAATGATTTTGTACTCTGGTTTACACAGTCTAAGTTTGAGGACCAGGCTCTTAAATGGGACAGCCCATGGGGCGTCGGATATCCGGGCTGGCATATAGAGTGCTCATGCATCAGCATGAAGCATCTCGGAGAGTATGTGGATATCCACTGTGGCGGTGTGGACAATATTTTCCCACATCACACCAATGAGATTGCACAGTCAGAGAGCTATCTGGGACGCGACTGGTGCAAGTACTGGTTCCATGTCAATCACTTAAATGACAGAGCCGGCAAGATGAGCAAGTCGAAGGGTGCAATCCTCACAGTTTCGGTGCTTCAGGAGAAGGGCTACAATCCGCTTGCCTACAGATTCTTCTGCTTACAGTCACACTACAGAAAGCCTCTTGAGTTTTCATTTGATGCGCTCGACAATGCAGTTGCGGCATACAATAAGATTGCAAAGCGTGTGGCAGAGCTTAAGGATGAGGGTGATATAGATGAGACAGCTTTTGCTGACTTTAAGAAGAAATTTACTGATGCAGTTTCAAATGATCTGAATACATCAATGGCTATAACCATAGTGTATGATGTGCTTAAGGCTGATATCTCAGACAGGACAAAGCTTGCACTTATCGATGACTTTGAGCAGGTACTTGATCTGGGACTTAGGGAATCAGGAAAGGCCTTACTTGAGGCATCGTCATCTGTAGACAGTGAGCTTGAGACATTTATCAATGATAAAATTGCAGAGCGTGCAGCCGCTAAAAAGGCAAAGGATTTTGCGACAGCCGATGCCATAAGAGATGAGCTTCTGGCAAAGGGGGTTGCCATAAAGGATACCAGAGAGGGAGTAAAATGGGAGCTTGTATAGTATGAAGATAGACTCATATATTAAGGAACAGTTTGGAATAAAGCATGTTGATATAAGGACATACTCGCCGCTTACACTTGCATATATCGGTGATGGCATATTTGATATTGTCATCCGCTCAGTTGTGGTGGGAAAAGGCAATACAAAGGCAAATCTGCTTCATAAGCACACAAGTAATATAGTAAAGGCACATACGCAGGCTCTCATGATAGAGGCACTTTTACCTCATCTGACAGAGGAGGAGAGTGATGTGTATCACAGGGGGCGCAATGCCAAGTCACCTTCCATGGCAAAAAACGCTACAATGGCTGATTACAGGAAAGCTACAGGGCTTGAGGCGGTCATGGGCTATCTTTATCTGAAGGATGATTTTGAGAGGGTTGTTTCACTCACTAAGCTTGGAGTGGAGCTTTTAGGAATTGAAATATAGCACAAAATAAGAGGAAAATATGGATAACAACAATAAAGAAAAATTTCATGAGAATTATATAGAGGGCAGAAATGCTGTGCTGGAGGCTTTCCGTTCGGGAAAGACAATAGACAAGCTTTTTGTGCTTGACGGCTGTCAGGACGGACCAATAAAGTCAATCACAAGAGAGGCCAGAAAGCATGATGCAATCATAAACTATGTTGCAAAGGAAAGACTTGATCAGATGTCTGAGACAGGCAAGCATCAGGGTGTCATTGCAGTTTCAGCAGCATATGAGTATGCCGAGGTTTCGGACATACTGGAAAATGCCGAAAGAAAGGGCGAGCCGCCTTTTATCATCATACTTGACGGTATAGAAGATCCACACAATCTTGGTGCAATAATCCGTACCGCAAATCAGGCGGGTGCACATGGCATCATCATACCAAAAAGGCGTGCAGTGGGACTTACCCCTACAGTGGCAAAGACGTCTGCAGGTGCGATAAACTATACACCTGTTGCCAAGGTTACCAATATCTCAAATACTATAAAGGAGCTTAAGGAAAAGGGCATGTGGTTTGTATGTGCTGATATGGGTGGCACTACCATGTATGACTTAAACCTCATAGGTCCTATAGGTCTTGTAATAGGCAATGAGGGTGACGGAGTCAGCAAGCTTGTAAAGGAAAACTGTGATATGACAGCTTCTATTCCTATGGTGGGCGATATTGACTCACTGAACGCATCGGTTGCGACAGGCGTGCTTGCATATGAGATAGTCAGACAGAGACTTAAGAGTGGAAAGTAGATTACATGTCGCGGATGAGTGGTGTATATTATGAATTGTATATTTATAGAATAGGAAGCATATAGTGGAAGATTACAGCGCATATACGGATGAAGAGCTTATTATGAGGATTCATAATGACAAAAATGACCATGGTGACAACAATGAAATCATGGACTATATATTGGAAAAGTATAAGCCACTTGTGCGTAAAAAGACGAATGCACTCTACCTGATAGGCGGTGAGAATGATGACCTTATTCAGGAGGGCATGATTGGCCTGTTTAAAGCGGTCAGAGACTATAAGAGCGACAAGGAAGCATCTTTCTACAGCTTTGCACAGCTATGCATCACAAGGCAGCTTAGCTCGGCGCTTGAGGCTTCAAACCGAAAGAAACATATGCCGCTTAACACATATATATCCTTTTCGCAGAGTGACAGTGATGGTACAGAGTTTGAAGAAATACTGCAAGATGATATTGCAAGTCCTGAGCAGCTTCTCATAGAGAAGGAAAAATTTAAGGAATTTAAGGAACAATTGTGGAATAAACTGAGTAATATGGAGAAAAAAGTGCTACAATTGTATCTGGAAGGAAATAATTATACATCGATAGCGCGTATGCTTGGAAAATCAGACAAATCAATTGACAATGCACTATCCCGTATCAGACAAAAGCTAAAAAGAAAGTAGGTGAAGCTTGTTATGGAGTTTTCAAGAATAGGTGAACACACTATAAAATGTGTTATTTCAGAAGAAGAAATATATGATCTGGGATATACAATGGATGAAATTATGAGCAATGGCGAGCGCACCCAGGAATTCATGAACCAGATATTTGACATGGCTTCAGAAGAGTTTGGAACTGATTTTAATTCGGGAATCAAGACTGTGAGAGCAGATTTTTTGGCGGATCACACACTTTCTCTGACATTTTCTGAATATCCTGCTACTGAGGGCATGATGGAGCATCTTAAAGATATCGTTAATGGACTGCTTAATTCGCTGCCGGCCGAGGCTGCAGAGAATGAGAAAAATAAAAAAGGCAGGACAACTGCAAAAAAGCAGGATATGGTGTCTGTTGTAATGTTCATTTTTGAAAAATTTGATGTGGCTGTCAGATTTGCAAAGATGATTAAAGGACTGCCAATGCCATCCTCACAGCTTTTTAAGTTTGAGGGAGAGTACTTTATGAGCATGGATTTATCGGGCTATGATGAGCATGAGCTTGAAAAGATGTCTGTCATAGCAGATGAGTATGCAGATGATATCATTGCAGGGGCTGACAAAAGGGCTTTTCTTATGGAGCATGCAAAAGTTATTCTTGATGACAAGGCTATTGAGAGTCTTGCGCAGCTGTGAAGTTACTGAACAGTTACAAAAATATAATAAAAACAAGGTCTGTCAGCTATACTGACAGACCTTGTTTTGTATGTAAATATTATCTAGCTTGAGCTCATTGTACTTTGCAACTGCCTCATTGTCTATTAAATCTCCAACAGTCAGCCTGAAAGTCACCTTGACAATATCTGTTCCGTTACACAACTCATCCGGTATATCAGAGTTTTTAAAAATATCAAAGGAAATGTTTAATTTTTTTGAATTTATGTTAAAATAGTTTCAAAAGGAGATTACAATATGGGTGAAACAGAATATTCAGAAGCATTAAAACTGGGAAAAAAAGAATACAGGGCAAGGATAGCTAAAGGACAGTTTCCCTATCTGCCAGTACTTGATGAAATCTTATCAGAGGCAGATATTAAGACAGAGCAGAATATGGGGCTGGTCCAAGTGCCTTTGGATTTCGTTGTAGGAACAAGCACCATGGGCAGGACATATTCATTTGCGGCAAATTTTATGCCGATATTGGACGAGGAAACCGAATTTGCAGTGAAGTGGTCTAATCTGTCAGATGCACAGATGAATGAGGGCATCAGAGACCCTATCAAGGCATTTGAGTATATGAACAGGTATTATGTGCTTGAGGGCAATAAGAGGGTCAGTGTACTCAAGTACTTCAACGCCGTTTCGATTCCTGCAATTGTGACCAGAAAGATTCCAAAGCTGTCGGATGATTATGATGTGAGGCTTTATTATGAGTATATGAAGTTCAATGAAATCACGGGGCTTTGCTCGGTGGAGTTTACGAAGCTTGGCAATGCTGATAAGCTTCTTTCGCTTGTTGGAAAAGAGGGCAGATGGGATGATGAGACCAAGGAAAAATTTGCCAAGGTAATGTTTAATTTTTCAAAGGTCTATACTTTCCGCGGTGGTGACAGGCTGGACATCAAGCTGGGGGATGCTATTACAGTATTTATGGAGGTCTTTGGCATGGATGCCATGCTTGAGATGTCTGAGAATGATTACAACAAAAACATCATCAATACATGGAAGGAGTTTGCAGCAGAAGGGGAAAAGCACAAGATAAATCTGGTGCTGGATCCGAAAAAGGTACAGACAAAAAAGAGTCTGTTAAACTATCTTATTCCTCAGACCCAAAAGAAGCTCAAGGTTGTATTTTTATATCCGAGAGAGCCGAAAACATCTGCGTGGCTGTATTCGCATGAGCTTGGGCGTATGTATCTTGATGAAACCTTTTCTGACAAGCTGGAGACAGAATATGTGGCAGGTGTAGATGAGAACAATGTGGAGCAGGTGCTTGAGGATATCATAAAGGCAGGTGCCGATATAGTTTTCTGTGTGGGACCGCAGATGATGCCAAACAGCCTAAAGGTGGCAGTTGCGCATCCGGAGGTTTACATACTCAACTGTTCGCTGAATGCGCCTCATCCTTATATCAGAACATACTATGGACGTATGTATGAGGCGAAGTTTCTCGCGGGAATGATTGCAGGAGCTGTCACGGACAATGAGAGGGTTGCGTATATTGCCGATTATCCGATATATGGCATGATTGCCAATATCAACGCATTTGCACTTGGAGTGGCAAGCGTAAATCCAAGGGCTAAGGTGTATCTGGCATGGTCAAAGACCAAGGACTATGACAGGGATAAATTTCTGACGGAAAATGATTTGCATTATGTATCAGATCAAGACATTATTACTCCGAATGATGCATCGAGATACTTTGGTCTGTACAAGATACAGGGTGATCAGACATTAAATCTCGCCATGCCTATATGGAATTGGGGAGTGTTTTATGAGAAGCTTTTGCAGAGTGTACTGGCCGGCTCCTACAAGGCAGAAGGACAGGAGCAGGTTAAGGCACTTAACTACTGGTGGGGCATGTCTGCCGGTGTTATTGACCTGATTTGTTCAAAGCATGTGCCTTACGGAGTGAAGAGGCTTGCGGATCATTTAAAGAGCGATATCACGAAGGGTGAGATTGTGCCGTTCTTTGGAAAGATATATGATCAGAAGGGCGAGCTTAAAAACAAGGGTGAACACGAGATGAAACCGTCTGATATCATGAAAATGGACTGGCTTGTAGATAATATTGTGGGTAATATCCCACCTATGAGTGAGTTTATTGACAATGCAAAGATGGTGGTTGAACTAAAGGGTGTAGAGGGAAATAAACTGTAATGAAGATACTATTCTTAGCTGATGAAGAGTCGAAAATGTACTGGGAATACTTTAAGAAAGAGGATTTTAAAGGAATTGATGTTATTGTATCATGTGGAGACTTAAACCCGAGCTATCTGTCCTTTTTGACAACGATGGTTGGAGTCCCTCTTTTGTATGTGCATGGCAATCACGATGACAAATACAATGTAAAGCCGCCGGAAGGCTGCATATGCATTGAGGATGAGATTTACGAATATGAAGGTGTACGGTTCCTTGGCCTGGGAGGCTCAAACCGCTATAAACCGGGAGAAAATCAGTATACTCAAAAGCAGATGACAAAGCGTGTTAAGAAGCTGTGGTGGAAGCTTAAACGTAAAAACGGCTTTGATGTGCTTGTCACACATTCGCCGGCAAAGGGACTGCATGATGGTGAGGATGTATGTCATACAGGCTTTGATGTGTTTAACAGGCTTATTGAGCAGTATAAGCCAAGGTATTTTGTGCATGGACATGTTCATATGAGTTACGGCAGGCAGTTTGTCAGGCTTGACAAGGTGGGAGAAACTACTGTTATCAATGCGTACGAGAAATATATTGTTGAAATATAGAATATTTCTGCCGGATTAAGAGTTTGTTTGTAAATATTTACCGAATTTAAGAAAATATTTATCACATGGCTATATTTAGGACACAATTAAGAGTTACTATAATATCATCAAAAGGAGCTGTTGTATTTCAACTATGTGTTGGGGTACACTCAGTTCCGACTAAAAATTATTCATGTGCACTGAATTGACGTCGCATATGCTTTTCCTCATATACATAGAATGCCACAGGCTTTATGTCTGTGGCATTCAATATATAAAATAACTAAATTTGAAAATTCTTTGAAAATTTTTGGGAAAACTACCTTTCAAAACACAAATCTGATTTGAAAAAATGAAGTACAAAAAACCCCGAAGCCTTTGATTTTACTGGAAAATCTTGAGCTTCGGTTTTTTTTATAAGCTGATGACGGGAATTGAACCCGTGACCCCTTCCTTACCAAGGAAGTGCTCTACCTCTGAGCCACATCAGCAATTATCAACTTGTTAAGTTTACTATATACATCAGCATTTGTCAACCCACTTTGAATTAAAATATAATTTTATGTGAGTCAGAATACAATTTATTATGAATTATAGTATACCATAACTTTTATACTTAAAAAAGTAAAGACATTTACCTAATGAGAAATTATACCATAAAAATTCTTGAAAATATACCCATTTTGTTGTAGCATATGTTTTAGTACACTTTACTATGTAAAAGTTAGGAGATAAACATGAAAAAGACACCATTTGTGACAAAACAACAGGTAGAGGAAATTGTTAAAAAATTCCCTACACCATTTCATTTATATGACGAGGCAGGCATCCGTGCCAACGCACAGGCTGTAAAGGATGCATTTGCATGGAATCCGGGCTTTAGAGAGTATTTTGCTGTAAAAGCTACCCCAAACCCATACCTGCTCAAGATTTTAAAGGATTATGACATGGGCTGTGATTGTTCATCATACACAGAGCTTATGCTTGCAAAGTCATGCGGCTTCGATGGAGAGCATATCTGTCTCTTATACACATCTCCGAGCCCACGAGACAGGCAGAAATCTCGT
>ENA-OZST01000671-OZST01000671.1-human-gut-metagenome-genome-assembly--contig:-NODE-671-length-9527-cov-5.438239_pt1 | contig 9527 bp, 8 predicted proteins | sample MGYA00244127_ERZ653976 | MGnify/ENA primary metagenome ERZ653976 (study PRJEB26926, sample SAMN06164877) | human gut metagenome | biome: ENVO:00009003; feature: ENVO:2100002; material: ENVO:00002003...
ATTTCTGCCTGTCTCGTGGGCTCGGAGATGTGTATAAGAGACAGCACCAGGGAAGTGTGGACCGCCTGGCGGACCTTATCCTCGCGGCCGGCACCGTAATACTGGCTGATGACCACGCCGGCACCGCTGGACAATCCCAGGAAAAAGCCGATAAGCGTGTTGATAATAGGGGTGACGGTACCCACGGCGGAAAAGGCCTCGTTGCTGACGTAGTTGCCCACCACCCAGGTATCCACCATGTTGTAGAGCTGCTGAAAAAGATTGCCCACCATCAGCGGCAGGGCAAAGTTGATCAAATGCTTTGTGATGCTGCCCTTGGTCATGTCCACGTCATAACGGGCGGCGCGGTGGTGGGTGTGGAAATGCAGATGCAGATGGCTGGAATGGCGCATGGAGGCTCTCCTTATAACATACTTCTTTACAGGAATTTTACCATAATACCAGCCGGGGCGCAACAGGGAGAATGCCGGTTTTTCGGCGCGGACAGTGCCGCAGAATGGGCGGGAATGGACGGAGGAAGCGCGTCACTCCGGGAATTCCGTCCGGTCCGCCGGACGCATGATGGACACCTCGTAGGCGGTGCGGTCGGTGGTGACGCCGTTCTCCGTTTTGGAGTAGACACGGCTCTGGACCCGCCCCTCGGCGGTGAGCCGGGCGCCGGTGTGCAGCAGGGACACCTGCTGAGCCACGGCGCCCCAGGCGATGCAGGGCAGGTAGTCGGCGCGGCCGTAGCGGCGGTTCACCGCCAGAATCATGTCGCATATCTCGCGGCCAAGGGGCGTACGGCGGAGGGCGGGCTGCTTGCACAGCACGCCGCTGAGGAAAATGCGGTTCAGCGGTTCGCCGGCGTCATGGGTCAGCGTCTGGGCGAAGGTGGAGATGACCAAACGGCTGCCCTGGCCGCTTTTGTTGTTGAAGGAACGCAGCTGGCCGGTGATATGTACGCCGTCGCCGGGGGACACCGGCGTCAGCAGCAGAAGCGGCCGGGGGACGATGACGGGCAGCTTGTCCGCCTGACCGGACAAGCGCAGGACGGACAGGGTAAAGCGGTAGAACGCACAGCCGTGGTTCACATGGGACAGCAACGGCGCGTCCTCGGCCACGCCCCGCAGCTCCACGCGGTTGTAATTCAGCTCCATAGTACACCTCGTTTGTTGAGATGTCACAGCCTATGTGGGGCGGGGCTGGAATATGCCCCCTTTTCAAAGCGTTCAAAGTATGGCATAATACAGCAAAGGAGTGATGACCATGCGTTATAAGGGAAAGGTATACCGACCGCCCAGCGAGGCGTACAGCCTGATCGTGCAGGTGACCTACGGGTGCAGCCACAACAGGTGCGCCTTCTGTGATATGTACGACGACAAGCACTTTGCCATGCGGCCCATGGACGAGATCCGGGAGGACTTCGAGCTGGCACGGCGGGTATACCGCCGGGTGGAGCGTGTCTTTCTGGCGGATGGGGACGCACTGATGCGGAGGACCGGCGACCTGGTGGAGATATTGGGGCTGGTCTATGGGCTGTTTCCGGAGTGCCAGCGGGTAACGTGCTACGCCTCCCCCACCAGCCTGCAGATCAAATCCGAGGACGAGCTGCGCCTGCTGCGGAGCAAGGGCCTGCAGATGGTGTATATGGGATTGGAGTCCGGGTGCGACGCGGTGCTGGAGAAGATGCAGAAGGGCCACACGGCGGCGGAGATCGTGGCGGCGGGACAGAAGGCCCGGCGGTGCGGGCTGGCGCTGTCGGTGACGGCCATCTCCGGGCTGGGGAGCGTGGCACACTGGCGGGAGCACGCCGCGGACACGGCCAGAGCCGTCAGCGAAATGAAGCCGGACTATCTGGGGCTGCTGACGCTGATGGTGGAGCCGGGAACGCCGCTGGAGGCATGGGTGCGGGAGGGCAGCTTTACGCTGCTCAGCCCCCTGGAGGTACTGAAGGAAACAGAGCTGTTTTTACAGCACGTGGACAGCGAAGGAACCGTGTTCCGCGCCAACCATGCCAGCAACTATCTGACGCTGAAGGGCACACTGAACGGCGACCGGAAGGCGCTGCTGGCGCAGATCGCCGCGGCGCTGGACGGCCGGCGGGACCTGAAGCCGGAGTTTTTGCGGGCGCTGTAATGCACGCGTTCAAAAAGGGCTTCCCGCCGGGAGGCCCTTTTGCTGTCCAACCAGCCCCGCGCTCTGCGGAAAAGGGCGGACTTGACAGGGTAGGTGGTTTTGTATATAATAGGTGAGATTTATATCAAAAGGAGGATACAGGGCGATATGGATACCGACAGCGGCGACCATCCCGGGAACTTGCCGGGCTGCCATCTGTTTTTTGCGGCATATCTGCGCCGCCTGACGCGGGGCAGACGTGCTTTTTTGCGCCTTTAGACCGGCGCGGATCACAGAAACAGATGACAGAAAAAGGAGCTATTGATCGTGTCAACGACTACATATATCATTATTATGGCGGTATGCCTGCTGCTGTCCGCCTATTTCTCGGCCACGGAGACGGCGTTCTCCTCGGCCAATGTCACGCGGCTGAAAATGCTGGCGGAAAAAGGCAACAGCCGTGCCGCGCTGGCGTGCCGGCTGCTGGAGCGCTATGACAAGCTGCTGTCCACCATTCTCATCGGCAACAACATCGTGAACATTGCCATGGCATCCCTGGCCACGGCACTGTTCGTCAAAAGCTTCGGCGATGCCGGCGCTACGCTGTCCACCATCGTGGTAACGGTGGTGGTGCTGATCTTCGGCGAGATCTCCCCCAAGAGCATCGCCAAGGACTGCGCCGAGAGCTGGGCCATGACAGCCGCACCGTTTCTGCGGTGCTTGATCTGGCTGCTGATGCCGCTGAACGCGCTGTTTTCCCTGTGGAAAAAGCTGCTGGCCAGGGTGTTCCATCTGGATGGGGACAACAAAATGTCCCCGGAGGAGCTGCTGATGCTGGTGAACGAGGTGCAGCAGGAGGGCAGCATCGACAAGGACGAGGGCGACCTGCTGAAGAACGCCATCGGCTTTTCCGAGCAGGAGGCGCAGGACATCCTCATCCATCGGGTGGACCTGGCGGCACTGCCGGTGGACGCCACCAAGGAAGAGGTGGCGGACCTGTTCACCCAGACAAAGTATTCCCGGCTGCTGATCTATCGGGAGGACATCGACCACATTATCGGCACCATACACCAGAAGGACTTTTATGTGGGCTGCGGCGTGACGGACAAGCCGCTGGAGGAGATACTCTCCCCAGTCATGTTCGTGCTGGAAAACGAGCCAATCAGCCTGCTGCTGAAAAAATTGCAGCTGGCCAAGACCCAGGTGGCCGTGGTGGTGGACGAGTACGGCGGCACCTGCGGCATCGTGACCATGGAGGACATTCTGGAGGAGCTGGTGGGCGAGATCTGGGACGAGCACGACGAGGAGGAGGTCTTTATCCACAAGGTGGACAAGGACACCTATCTGGTGGACGCGGCCATGGACTTTGACGATTTTGCCGAGTTCTTCCATCTGAACGAGGAGACGGAGATGACGTCCGTCAGCGGCTGGGTGATGGAGCAGTGCGACCGGGTTCCTGAGGTAGGCGACCGGTTCAGCTGCCAGGATCTGGACGTGCTGGTGACGCGGGTGGACAACCACCGCACTTGCGAGATCAAGGTGGTCCGGCGGGAAGCGTCCGGCGGCGAGATCACCGACAAGACATAAGCAGAAGCACCCGGAGGCATAAGCCTCCGGGTGCTTATTTTTTCCTGTGAGGAACCTCCCCTAAGGTGAGTCCAATACTACCATACCACCATCCGCCCGCCAATGCAAGAAGAACTTTCGCTTCTGCAACAATTTCTCCCTAATTCTATATATTATATGATAATTCCGATGAAATATCTGCGTTTTCCACCGTTGACAGCGGAGGTATGGGGGTGTACCATCGGAGCATATTTTTTACAGGGGAGATGGCGGGATGAAGTATATTTTTGTGACCGGCGGCGTGGTGTCCGGGCTGGGAAAGGGCATCTGCGCGGCATCGCTGGGCCGGCTGCTGAAGCAGTGCGGTCTGCGGGTGCGAAACCAGAAGTTCGATCCGTACCTGAATGTAGACCCGGGGACCATGAGCCCTTACCAGCACGGCGAGGTGTTCGTCACCGACGACGGCGCGGAGACGGATCTGGACCTGGGACACTATGAGCGCTTCGTGGATGAGGCGCTGACCGGCGACAGCTCCGTTTCCTCCGGAAAGATCTTCTGGTCGGTGCTGAACCGGGAACGGCAGGGTGGCTATCTGGGCGGCACGGTGCAGATCATCCCCCATGTGACCGACGAGATCAAGCGGCGGTTGTACGCCATGGATGACGGACAGACGGACGTGGTCATCGCGGAGATCGGCGGCACGGTGGGTGACATCGAGAGCCAGCCGTATCTGGAGGCCATCCGTCAGGTGGCGGCGGAGCAGGGACGGGAAAACGTGCTGTATATCCACGTGCCGCTGGTGGTCTCCATCCCCGGCAGCGGCGAGCTGAAGAGCAAGCCCACACAGCACTCCGTGAAGGAGCTGCTGAGCGTGGGAATCCAGCCGGATATCCTGGTGTGCCGCACCGACAGCCCGCTGCCGGAGGACATGCGGAAGAAGATCGCACTTTTCTGCAATGTCAGTGAGGACTGCGTCATCCCCAACCTGACGGCGTCCACCCTGTATGAGGTGCCCCTGCTGCTGGAGCGGGAGGGGCTGTGCCGGGTGGTGTGCCGCAAGCTGGGACTGGGCGCCGGCGAGCCGGATATGCGGCACTGGCAAGAGCTGGTGACGCAGATACACGCGGCGGAGCAGCGTCATGTGACCATCGCGCTGGTGGGCAAATACACGGAGCTGCACGACGCCTATCTCAGCGTGGCGGAGTCCCTGTTCCACGCGGGGACCGCCTGCGGCGCACAGGTGGACATCCAGTGGGTGGACTCACAGCACCTGACGGCGGAAAACCTCACGGAAACGCTCTGCGGGTGCAGCGGCATATTGGTGCCCGGCGGCTTCGGTGACCGGGGCATTGAGGGGATGATCCTGGCGGCGCAGTACGCGCGGGAGAAGGGTATCCCCTATCTGGGCATCTGCCTGGGGATGCAGATCGCGGTCATCGAATTTGCGCGGCACGCAGCCGGGTGGGCGGATGCCCACAGCGCAGAGTTCAGCGCCGTGACGGCACATCCGGTCATCGACCTGATGCCGGACCAGGTGGGCGTGACCGCCAAGGGCGGCACCATGCGGCTTGGCAAGTATCCCTGCGTGCTGGCGGAGGGAACAAAGGCCCGGGAGGCCTACGGCCAGCGGGAGATATGGGAACGCCACCGTCACCGGTATGAGTGCAGCAACGTGTTCCGGCCGGAGCTGGAGGCCGTGGGCCTACGGGTAGCGGGTACATCGCCGGACGGCCGTTTGGTAGAGATGGTGGAGATACCGGACCACCCGTGGTTCGTGGGGTGCCAGTTCCACCCGGAGTTCAAGAGCCGGCCGGACCGGCCCCATCCCCTGTTCCGCGGCTTTGTGGCCGCAGCGCTGGCACAGCAATAAGGAGGCACAAAAAGGCCCGCCCCTGCGGGGCGGGCCTTTGCGCTCAGCGCATCAGGGCTGCATGGCTGCGGCGGTGGCCGGGTCGAGATAGTACTTCCCGTCGCCGCCCCGGTAGTAGATATTCTGGATAAACCCGTGGAGGTCATACTCCACCTTGGTGTTGGGCTCCGCCGCTATGGTGTACATCTCCTCCGGGAAGATGTCCTCCCGGCTGTTGATCTCCTCCTCGGTCAGGTCGCCGCCGCTTTCCACAGTGCGGTTCAGGTGGGCGTCGTAGTACACCACGGAGTAGTTCTGCATCCACATGGGGATATAGACCACCTTCGTGCCGGTCTGCCCGTCCTCCTGCGTCTGGGAGATGCCCTCCACCGGCGGCACGTCGCCTTCATCGGCGGGCAGCGTCTGTGCGCCGCAGGCGCTCAGCGTCAGCAGTGCCAGCAGGCACGCGATAACGGTGATTTTTTTCATGGTCTTAACTCCTTTCGCTCTCATATATGCTCTCCGCCGTGGACACCAGCTCCTGCCGGGACTGACCGCCGATCAGCAGGAACAGGCAGTTGGCTCGCTCGTCCACCCATACCAGCGCCGCAGCGCCCTCCGGGATGGACACCTGATGGAAATGCACGGGGTCGTTTCCCCGGTAGAACCACAGGCCGCAGCCGTGCTGCACCTGCGGAGAAGTGCCCTCCGCGGGCAATATGCGGTACAGCTGCGCGGACAGGCCATGTACGGTCACATTCTCCGTCTCGTAGTCCTCCGGCTCGCCCGCCCCGCCCGTGGGACGCTGTCCCGTCTCCGTGGAGGAGAGGCCGCCGGTGCTGCTGCTTCGCAGCTCCACGCTGATGGGCTCGTCGCCGGTCATGGGCACGGCCTCAAACAGCAGATCGCCCTGTGAGGACGTCCAGCGCATGACCCGGATGCCGTTCTCCCTGCCGGTAAAGTCGCCCGACAGGACATAGCCCAGCGGGGCGGTGGGGGTGTAGTCCTGCACCGTGTCCCCGGCGTCCGCCGGGGTGATGCGGTAGGCTGTCACCAGCTCCGTTATCTGCACGAACCAGCGGCTCACCGCCGCCCGCGCCACCGGACTGGCCGCCAGCACCGCACCAAAGGTCAGCAGTGCCGTCAGAGCGGCCGCCGCCGCGCGTCGGCCCCATCGTCGGACCGCCTGCCGGCGGGTCACACAGCGCGTCAGCGCCGTCATGTCCGCCTGAAAGGCCGGGGAAAATCCATCCTCCGGCGCCGGCAGCGCCGCCGCCAGCTGCACCGCCAGTCGGCGCGCGCCGCAGCACAGCGCTTCATCATTGAGCAGAATGCTCATACAGATATGCCCTCCTTTTCCAGTTCTGTACGCAGGGCGGCCTTGGCCCGCTGCAGAAGCTTCTGGGCCGCGGCAAAGGACAGCTCCAGCAGGGATGCCGTCTCACGGGTGCTGTAGCCGCAGCCGTAGCGCAGCAGCAGTGCCTCTCGGCTGCGGGGCGGCAGGCGGCCCATGGCGTCGGCCACCGGGTCGCCGCAAGGCGGCGGCGTGACCAGAACGGTGTTCTCGTCAAAGGGCACGCCGTCACGGCGGGCCTGCTGCCGCAGGCAGTCGATACACTTACGCTCCGTGACCACCACCAGATACGCCTCCAGCTGGGGGCGGGGCAGGCGGCACAGCCGCGGAAAGTGCTCCGCCAGTGCCAGAAACGCCTGGTGCACCGCGTCCTCGGCCTCCGCACCGCCGCAGAGCTTCCGGCGGGCCAGGGCCAGCAGACGGCCCCGGCAGGCGGTATATACGTCCTCAAACAATTGGGCCTGCCGAGGATCCTCTATGGTCTGGGTATAGAGCAGCACGGCCCCTCCTCCCTTCTGCGCTGCAGCTGTGTGCGGACGGCAGTGTGTCTCCGTCCTGCGCCTTCACTCTATAAACGGCGCAGCGGAGCAAATGCGGACAGGAAAACCGAAAATTTTTCAAAAAACGCGTTTCCCTATGGAAAAAGGACGCCGGGGCGTCCTTTTCGTGTAAGACTGTTCATACATATACAGAAGGCGATGCCGGCTACACCATGACGAACATATTATAATGCTTCATCAGGCGGATATCCTCCTTGGATATCTTCAGCTCCTGGACCAGCGCCTTGTCGATGGAAAGCGGTGTTTTGCTGAGAAGGCGCTTGGCGGCGGAGGGCATCAGCGGGCGGCAGGAGATGCCATAGGTCAGCACCCACTTCCGGTCGTCGTCCATATAGGGCTGGGGAATGCCGATCTGGTATTTGTCCATGGGCATATCGTCATTCTGGAACAGCATGGCGCTGAACGCCTCGTAGTGGGTCAGGGTGCCGTGGTAGGTGCTCTCACAGACCCGGTAGTGGGCCAGGTCCTTGATGTTCATGTACATGAGTACCTCGGCCGTGCTGCTCTCCTCCGTGGGGAATATATCGATCACGGTGCACTGGGCGCGGTTGACCCGGCCGTCGAAGAAGTACATATATAATTGGGAGACCTCCCGGAAAAAGGCGGGCACCTCCGCGTTGTACTCCTGGTCAATATCCGGTGTATTGCGGTACAGCAGATCATAGATGCTGACCTTCAGGGCGTTGGCGATGTCGTAAAGCGTGGCAATATCCACGGAGATCTGTCCGTTCTCGTACTTGGAGATGGCCGAACGGGTCTTGTAGATGGCCTGAGCCAGCTCGTCCATCGACATACCCCGGCTTTTGCGGGCGTAGCGGATGCGGCTGCCGACTTCTCTTGTGATATTTTCTCTTGCAGTGTCCATAGGCGTTTTCCTCAAAATCAATTCAGGCTCATTTTTGCGCTGGTTTTTAACGATTATAGCAAAATACGTCAAATATGTCAACAAACGTTCCGTTCAGGAAACATAATTTGCACAAATTGTTCCGCAGGGGGAACAGGCGACAAATTGCCACCCGGTCCATTTTCCGTTATAATGGCAACTAAGGTAAACCTTACGTACGCAAAACTGTACAAAATCACAATAATACTACGTTGAAATTGGAGAGGTGTACAAAATGAAGGTCAAAGCTGATACGTTGTTTTATGGCGGCAAGATCTACACGATGGAAGCGCCGGGCGTCTGCAAGGAAGCAGTGGTGCTGAAGGACGGCAAATTTGCCTATGTGGGCACAAAGGAAGAGGCGCTGGAGCGCTTTGACTGTGCGAAGTGCATTGATCTGCAGGGCAAGACTGTGCTGCCCGGCATGGGCGACTCCCACCTGCACTTCTTCGCTTTCTGCCAGACTTATACCACGGTGGACCTGGGCGGCGCCACCTCCCGCGCCGAGGCACTGCAGCTGCTGCGTGACCGCGCAGCGGAGACGCCCAAGGGCGAGTGGATCAAGGGCTCCAACTTTGACCAGTCCAAGTGGAAGGACTGCGAGGACCGGCTGCCCACCCGTCTGGACCTGGACGAGGCCAGCACCGATCACCCCATCGTCATCAAGCGCGTGTGCCTGCACACGGCGGTGGCCAACACCATGGCGCTGGAGAAGGCCAACATTACCAACGGCTACGTGTACGGCCCCGGCGGCCTGGTGGAGCTGGACGCCGACGGCAATCCCAACGGCATTTTCCGTGAGCAGGCCTCCAAGATCTACGACAATCTGATCCCCGACCCGTTCCTGGTGCCCGCCACCCGTGAGAAGTGCATGAAGAAGGGTCTGGCGCTGGCCTCCAGCCTGGGCGTGACCATGATGCACACCTACGCCGCGGAGATCTGGCACTATGACGAGGACTTCGCCGACTATGTGGCCCGCAGCGACCGCGGCGAGCTGCCGGTGCGTATGGCCGTGTGCCTGGACTATATGTTCGACCCGGAAAACCTGACACCCGAGCAGCGGAATGATCCCTATCGTGCCGCACGGATGGGCAGCTTCAAGAGCTTCTCTGATGGCTCCCTGGGCTCCCGTTCCGCCAAGCTGTACACCGACTACGCGGACGATCCCGGCAACACCGGTATCTGTCTCTTATACACATCTCCGAGCCCACGAGACAG
>ENA-OZST01000678-OZST01000678.1-human-gut-metagenome-genome-assembly--contig:-NODE-678-length-9428-cov-4.749920_pt1 | contig 9428 bp, 10 predicted proteins | sample MGYA00244127_ERZ653976 | MGnify/ENA primary metagenome ERZ653976 (study PRJEB26926, sample SAMN06164877) | human gut metagenome | biome: ENVO:00009003; feature: ENVO:2100002; material: ENVO:00002003...
TATAAAATTAATACTATAAATATTTTAGAGGTAACAGGCAATGAGTAAGATTATTTTAACAGGTGACAGACCAACCGGAAGACTTCATATCGGTCATTACGTTGGTTCACTTAAGAGAAGAGTTGAATTACAGAACTCCGGAGAATATGATAAAATTTATATAATGATTGCAGATGCCCAGGCATTGACAGATAATTACGATAATCCGGACAAAATCAGGGAGAACATTGTGGAAGTAGCGCTTGATTATTTATCATGTGGTATTGACCCTGAAAAATCAGTTATATTTATACAGTCAATGGTTCCGGAACTTACGGAATTAACTTTTTATTATATGAATCTGGTTACGGAAGCAAGACTTCACCATAATCCTACAATCAAGAGCGAGATAGAGATGAGAGGCTTTGGCGGGACAATTCCTGCCGGATTTTTATGCTATCCTATCAGTCAGGCTTCTGATATTACAGCATTTAAAGCAACAACGGTTCCTGTAGGAGAAGACCAGATGCCTATGCTTGAGCAGGCAAGGGAAATCGTTAATAAATTTAATACAATTTACGGTGAGACACTTGTCGAACCACAGATTCTTTTACCTGACAACAAGGCTTGTTTAAGACTTCCGGGTACGGACGGCAAGGCTAAGATGAGTAAATCTCTGGGCAACTGTATTTATCTTGCAGACACAGAAGAAGATGTACGCAAGAAGGTTATGTCCATGTATACCGATCCTAACCATCTTAAAGTTGAAGATCCGGGACAGGTTGAAGGCAATACGGTATTTACTTATCTTGATGCTTTCTGTAAGGATGAGCATTTTGCAAAATTTTTACCTGATTATGCCAACCTTGATGAGTTAAAGGCACATTACCGCAGAGGCGGACTTGGAGATGTCAAAGTAAAGAAGTTCCTTAATAATGTAATGCAGGAAGAACTGGCTCCGATAAGGGAGAGAAGAAAATACTGGGAAAAGAATATTCCTGAGGTATATGATATCTTAAAGAGAGGCAGTGAGGAAGCACAGAAAGCAGCTGCAGAGACCCTTAAAGAAGTTAAAGCGTCTATGAGAATTAATTATTTTGAAGACGGCGCACTTATCAATGATACAATGAAAAAATATATGTAAAAAATAACACCGTGATTAGTCTTTGTGAGGCTTATCACGGTGATTTTTTATCTTTTTAAAGGGATAGTGCAGTCAAGACCGCTTGTATATGAAAGATTGCCAAGTTCCTTAAGAACCGCAGGAGAATTGTCCGGTATTCTGTTGTAGGAATTCAGTAATGCACAGTCCATAAGCTCTATGGAATTCACATATTTAGGGATTTTACCATCCATAATATCAAAAACGGACTGGGTGGAGGTGATTGTGTCATCCCATGGGTTATACCACTCTTCGTGAGCTTCATTGCAGGAATCCTTAGAATGGGTTACATCGTTAATCAGAAGAGGGGATAAAAACGGATGATGGAATGTCATATCCTCGATTTTACTGATTACCTTGTGCTTATTGGCTTTTTTATCCATAATTATGCTGCTTTCAATCTTAAATGATATAACGGCCGCTTTAATCATTCTTATGGAAATATCAATATCGTATGTAGCTAAAATTGCCTTGTGAAGAAGCCTTGCAATGGCATCCTGCTCTTTTGGTGTGATATCTATTGCTTTTTTGTGATTCAGTTCAGTTAAGCTCATGCCTTTGTAATGCATGAGGACTTCCCGGTCAATATCCGTTTCAAGACCGAAGTGCACACCGAGAACTTCTTTGTCAGGCTTTGTGGTTACCCTGCAGTATACATAAGGATGAATAGCCGAATCCAGCAGATAGTGGCCTATAAAGCCTTGGATATATGCGTTGCAGGTCTCATAGTCTTCAAGTTCTTTTATTGTTGAGCAGGCAATTATAAGCTGGTTAAAAAATTCGCCTGTATTTTCCTTATGCATTTTGTTGGCAATATTAGGAAAAAGACCTGATGAAGTGGGAAGAAAGTAAAAAAACAGGTCGGGTCCCTGAAGCCCAAGTGAATAAGCTTTATTGTGTTTTCTTATAATATCCTTGGCATTTCCTTTAGGTAATCCATGAAATGCGTTAATTCCAAAAATATGATGTGTTACAAATCCGGGCATAGCTCTGCCTCCTTAATATTTATCTTATAACAGTATAAACCTTTTGCTTATTTTGTAAACACTCATTTACTTGAATTATTTTATTTCATTTGATAAAATGTGGATTTGAAATAAATGAAATTGTAAAGAGGAAAAAATAATGGCATACAAAATTCTGGCATTTGATATTGACGGTACATTAACCAACTCTCAGAAAATAATTACGGAAGAGACCAAGAGAGCTATTTTTGCTGCAATGGACAAAGGCTGCAAGGTTCTTATCGCATCAGGCCGTCCTGTCAAGGGATTAAGAGGATATGCAGAGGAACTTCACCTTAAGGAAAACGGTGGTTATATTCTTTCGTTAAACGGAGGGTATATAATGTCCTGTGCCGATGAAAAGGTACTTTATGATGTAAAGGTACCAAAAAAATATTACAGGGAAATATATGAACTTTCTAAGAAACACGGCGTTAATCTTCTGACATATCAGGGTGAGACCGTTATCTCTGAAGATATAGATGACGAATATCTTGATATCGAAGCAAGACTTAACGGATTACCTAAGAAGAAAGTGGACAATCTGTATGAGTATCTGGATTTTGAAGTTAATAAGTTCCTGATGACAGGAGACGGAGATTATCTTGCCGAGGTTGAAAAAGATGTATATGATAAACTTCACAATAATCTTGACGTATACAGATCGGAACCTTTTTTCCTTGAAATCCTGCCAAAGGATGTTAATAAAGGAAAGGCTCTTGAAGCACTGTTAGCCATTCTCGGGGTAGACAGGGATGAACTTATGGCATTCGGAGATGGTTATAACGATAAAACAATGGTAGAATATGCAGGGCTTGGTGTTGCAATGGGCAATGCCAAAGATGTGGTAAAAGAAGCTGCAGATTACGTTGCTCCTACAAATGACGAGGATGGTATCGTAGAGGTAATCCATAAATTTATACTGGACTAAAATGCTTTAAAGTGTTAAACTGATGTAGTAAAAAAGTTAGAAACAGGTGGACATTATGAGCAAAAATGTAAGAACCAGTCAGGTAGATCATTTGTATGAAGCTATACTTTGTCTGAAAGATAAATCGGAATGTTATGCTTTTTTTGAGGATATATGTACCGTTAAGGAAATAGAGACAATTTCGCAACGATACGAAGTAGCTAAGATGCTTAGGGAAAACAGGACATATATTGATATTGCGGAAGCTACCGGGGCATCCACTGCAACTATAAGCAGGGTAAATCGTTCCCTTAATTATGGCTGTGACGGATATGATATGGTTTTTAAACGCCTTGACGAAGAAAAAAAAGACGAATAATCAGGTCATTAATAAATTTTTAGTGACATTTTATTTTATATAGGTTATAATTTAACGGAAATAACTAATTAATGTGTGGAGGTACAGTTAGATGGGAATTATTTCAAGATTCAAAGATATTATGTCAGCTAACATTAATGCATTGCTTGACAAGATGGAAGATCCTGAGAAGATGGTAGACCAGTATCTCAGAAATCTCGAAAGTGACCTTGGTAAGGTTAAGCAGGAGACAGCATCAGTTATGGCTGATGAACAGAGAGCCAAGAGAGAATTGGATGCATGCAATGCACAGATTGATGAACTTCAGAAGTATGCCGAGAAGGCAGTAGTTGCCGGTAATGATGAGGATGCAAGGAAGTTCCTTGAACAGAAGCAGACTCTTGTAACTAAGCAGCAGGCATTACAGCAGACATACACTCTTGCGGCAGACAATGCTGACAAGATGCGTCAGATGCATGATAAGCTTGTTAATGATATCAGCACTCTTAATGCCAGAAGAGATACAATCAAGGCTAAGATTAAAGTTGCCAAGGCACAGCAGACAGTCAATAAGATTGGAGCAAGTGTTGCCGGAGCAGACAAGAATCTTTCAGCTTTTGATAAGATTGAAGCTAAGGCAGATAAGATGTTAGATGAAGCTAACGCAATGGCAGAGCTTAATCAGTCAGGCAGAGACAATACAGTTGAGAACCTTAAGGATAAATACACAGTTTCTTCACCTGCGGTTGATGATGAATTAGCAGCTATTAAAGCTAAAATGGGAATGTAGTTTATATTACATAAGACATCAATTAAGAGGCAGCAGCCTTTGAATCGGGAGCCCGGCGGGCTCCCATTTTGTTATGGCGACGAGTAAAATGTAAAATGATACAAAGCCCAATGCTTGAATTAAGGACTTTGTATCATTTTATATTTGATGACCGCTAATCATCGAGCCACCGGGCGAGATGAGGAGCGACTCGCCGCTGCAAGATGATTACGAGGAGAACGTAAAATATGAGCATATATGACAAGCTTAACGAACAACAGAAAGAAGGCGTTTTTACAACAGAAGGTGCCGTTCTGATTCTTGCGGGTGCCGGCTCAGGAAAAACGGGTGTGCTTACCCACAGGATTGCCCATCTTATAGATGATTTAGGTGTGAACTCCTACAATATCCTTGCGATAACTTTTACCAATAAAGCGGCAAAAGAGATGAAAGAAAGAGTTGACAGACTGGTGGGAATGGGCGCCGATTCAGCATGGATTATGACTTTTCATGCTGCCTGTGTAAGGATTCTGCGAAGATATATATGCAGAATAGGATATGACAATAATTTTACCATTTACGATACGGATGACCAGAAAAGCGTCATAAAAGATATTTTAAAAAGAAAAAACCTTGATCCTAAACAGTACAAGGACAGAACTATTTTATCTGTTATTTCCAATGCAAAGGACAATCTTATTTCTCCGGATGACATGTATCAAAGCTCGGGCGGCAATTACAATACCATGAAAACGGCAGAAATCTACAGGGAATATCAGGAACAGCTTAAGAAAAATAATGCGGTGGATTTTGATGATATTATAGGCCTTACGGTAAAACTTTTTAACGAAGATAAAGAAGTATTAAGATATTATCAGGAACGCTTCAGATATATAATGGTTGATGAGTATCAGGATACCAACAGGGCACAGTTTAACCTTATAAGACTGCTGGCAGGAAGTCACGGTAATCTTTGCGTGGTAGGTGATGATGACCAGTCAATTTACAAATTCAGAGGAGCGGATATAAATAATATCCTTGATTTTGAAAAATATTTTAACGACGCTAAAATCATCAAACTGGAGCAGAATTACCGATCAACCCAGAAAATCCTCGATGTAGCCAACGAAGTCATCAAAAACAATGCGGGACGTAAAGACAAGAGACTTTGGACATCAGTTAAAGACGGAACAAAAGTCATTTTTAACGTTTATGAAAATGGATATGAAGAGGCGAGAGGCATAGCAGAGGATATTGCCCACAGACATCTCCATGATAGAAAAGATTACAGTGATTTTGCCATACTTTACAGAACCAATGCACAATCACGTTCCCTGGAAGAAAAACTCATAGAAAAAAACATTCCATACAGGATATACGGCGGCATAAATTTCTACGCCAGAAGAGAGATAAAAGATATTCTTGCTTATTTGAAGACAATTGACAATGCAAGGGATGACCTTGCCGTTAAAAGGATTCTTAATGTACCGAAACGTGGAATCGGGGCAGCCTCTGTCGCAAAAGTAGATGATTACGCATACGAAAACGATATCACTTTTTATGTTGCTTTAAGACAGGCAAAAGAAGTACCGGGCCTGCAAAGAGCCGTATCGAAGGCGGAAGGCTTCGTAACCCAGATAGAAGTTTTAAAATCCAAATCCCAGTATATTGGTGTGGGAAAATTAATTGAAGAGATAATCGAAACCGTGGGTTACAGTGACTACATTGATGCCGAAAGCGAATCTGATGAACAGGCAACGGAAAGACGCCAGAATATAGACGAACTGATTTCAAAAGCCGTCCAGTATGAAGAAACGGTGGATGAACCGTCACTTTCAGGTTTCCTTGAAGAAGTTGCCCTCGTTGCGGATATTGATAACCTTGATGAAAATAATGATATGGTTTCACTTATGACAATACATAGTGCAAAAGGTCTTGAATTTCCTATAGTATATCTGGCAGGAATGGAAGATGGACTTTTCCCAAGCTATATGAGCATTTCCACAGGTGACGAGTCCGACATTGAGGAAGAAAGAAGACTCTGCTATGTGGGAATTACGAGAGCAAAAGAAACACTTATTATGAGTGCTGCAAGGATGAGGACTGTGCGCGGTGAGACCCAGATGAACAGAACATCAAGATTTGTAAGAGAAATCCCTAAAGAACTTCTTGCTGAAAGTGCACAGATGTTGAAAAAAAATTCAGAATATTCCTCTATTACTGGAAAAGACCACATGGAGCTGCCTGTAAGAAAACGTGGACAGGTTGCATTTAACTCCTACCAAAGAGAGGCAATTTCCAATACCGTTTTTGATAAAAAGACTGATTCTGCCCCTGATTATGTCGTAGGAGACAGGGTACGCCACATAAAATTCGGTGAAGGAACGGTTGCGGATATGATTAACGGTGGCAGGGACTACGAGGTAACAGTTGATTTTGATACTGCAGGTCGAAAGAAAATGTTTGCCGGTTTTGCAAAATTAGTTAAAATTTAAGGAATTAACTATAGAAATATGTATAAAATAGTGGTAAAATATATCTATAATATTATCTATACTATTTAATAGGAGGTTTAGATTATGGAAGAACAGAAATCTAAGAATAAATTATTAAAAGTTTTCGCAATCATTGGAGTAATAGCAGCAGTTGCAGGTGCTGTAATTGCACTTTGCAAATATTTTAAACCTGATTATCTTGAAGATTATGAAGATGATTTTGAAGATGATTACGAAGACGAAGACGAAGAAGAATAATCTTTACTAAAGTGAAAAGAGGTGGAACATCCGGCCACCTCTTTTTTTGCACGTTATATAATAGAATTTATCCCATTAACTATATAAACAATTGGAGGACGAATGAATCACAAAGCTAGAAATGAACTGATAGAAGTTATAAGCGGTCTGGTTATGCTTGTTGCCGGTATTTTTCTTATTGTATCAAAGACGAAGATTATCTCAGGATTCCTTGGAGGCAATGATACATGGAGAAACTGGCAGAGATTAGTTGCATTATCTCCACTTATCGTTGGCATCATCATGATGATAATCAAGCCAAAACTCAGAGTGTCCAAAATAATTTCGTTTGTCGGCGTTATGACGATAATAGTAATTCTTTTTATTGACACGACAATTATTATAGTCAAAGAAATAAAAGCATTTGAATTGATAATGGATTTAATTCTCATTGTTGGAGGAACTGCCATTATATTTTTTGCCCTGGTTTCAAACAGAAAAAAGACAAAAAAGGAGATATGAATGAAAAAAGGTGAAATATACGAGGGAAAAGTTACTGAAGTTAATTTTCCTAATAAAGGAAAAGTTGAATGTGAAAATGGTACGGTTACTGTCAAGAATGTAATTCCCGGACAGAATATCCGTTTTATGATTAATAAAAAAAGAAGCGGCAAATACGAAGGCAGATTGTTGGAGGTGCTTGAAAAATCACCCCTTGAGTCCGTTACGGACATCTGCCCTCATTTCGGTGTCTGCGGCGGTTGTGCATATCAGTCGGTATCTTATGAAAACCAGCTTGCAATCAAAGAAGGCCAGGTTAAAAAACTCATTGACAATGTCTGTTCCGATTATGAGTTTTTAGGTATTACAGGCAGTCCTGTAACAACAGCCTACAGAAATAAAATGGAATTTACTTTTGGTGATGAGTTTAAGGACGGCCCACTTTCTTTGGGACTTCACAAAAAGAACAGTTTTTATGATATTTTAACGGTTACCGGCTGTAGAAATATAGACGAGGATTACAGTAAAATTCTCAAGATTACCGTGGATTATTTTAATGAAAAGAAACTTCCTTTTTATCACAAAATGACACACGAAGGCTACCTTCGCAATCTTCTTGTCCGCAAGGCATACAAAACAGGCGAGATAATCATTGATATCATCACATCCACACAGATTGATTTTGACCTTTCCGAGTATGTTGAACTTTTGAAAAAAGCAGATTACAAGGGAGCTCTTAACGGAATTTTACATACCGTAAACGATTCCCTTGCAGACGCGGTAATTAATGAGGGAACTAAAGTCCTTTACGGCAAGGATTACATATACGAGGAACTTCTCGGTCTTAAGTTCAAAATAACACCGTTTTCTTTTTTCCAGACAAACTCTCTTGGAGCAGAGGTGCTTTACACCAAAACCAGGGAATTTGTAGGAGAAATAGACAACCAGGTTGTATTCGACCTTTACAGCGGTACCGGCACCATCGCCCAGATTCTTGCACCAGTCGCAAAAAAGGTTGTTGGTGTTGAAATTATTGAGGAGGCTGTTGTTGCCGCCAGGGAAAACGCCTGCCTTAACGGTCTTGACAACTGCGAATTTATTGCCGGCGATGTTCTTAAAGTAATAGACGATATCAAGGACAAGCCCGACATGATCGTTCTTGACCCTCCAAGGGATGGCATCCACCCTAAGGCAATAGACAAAATCATCGATTTTGGCGTCAACAAGATTGTATACGTTTCCTGCAAGCCTACAAGCCTTGCCAGGGACATTGAGATTTTCGAGGCAAGAGGCTACAAGGTTAAGAAAGTGTGCTGTGTGGATATGTTCCCAGGGACGGGACATGTGGAGACGGTGGTCTTGCTTTCGAAGAAACCTTGATTTTATGCAGGTTAGCGGACTGTTTTGAAAGATATGTACCTGTGTTTTTAGCAGGAAAAAATGTATATAGAATTTAGTAATTGCAGAGGGGTGCAAAAATTTGTTGAGACCGAAGTTGTGCGCCGGAATAGTACTGGTAGCAATTTGGTGCCCGCGAATAGTGTCACCACCATATAAAAGGTTACGATTACGGTAATTGGAAGAGAGAGGTGAAATAATGTCAACGATAAAATTAGGAAGACTTGAGGAAGTTGATGTAAGAAAATTATGGAGTCATGAACAATATGATTTTTCAAATTGGCTAGCTAAGGATGAGAATATAGAATTGTTAAATGAAGTTTTAGGACTGACACTGGTAGATATTGAAAAAGAAGTGTTTGTTGGCTCTTATCGTTGTGACCTGGTGGCTAGTGATGAAACGACTGGTCAGAAGGTAATTATTGAGAATCAACTTGAGGCATCAAATCACGATCATCTGGGTAAGATTGTTACATATGCTTCTGGATTAGATGCAAATGTAATCGTATGGATTGTGAAGGAAGCACGCGAAGAACACAGAAGTGCAATTGAGTGGTTGAATAATAATACCTGTCTCTTATACACATCTCCGAGCCCACGAGACAGGCAGAAATC
>ENA-OZST01000684-OZST01000684.1-human-gut-metagenome-genome-assembly--contig:-NODE-684-length-9384-cov-5.160039_pt1 | contig 9384 bp, 8 predicted proteins | sample MGYA00244127_ERZ653976 | MGnify/ENA primary metagenome ERZ653976 (study PRJEB26926, sample SAMN06164877) | human gut metagenome | biome: ENVO:00009003; feature: ENVO:2100002; material: ENVO:00002003...
CGAGATTTCTGCCTGTCTCGTGGGCTCGGAGATGTGTATAAGAGACAGGACATAAGGAGGAGATATGAGCCTAGTAGGCACCAGACCGCCGACACTGGATGAGTGGGAAAAGTATGAACCACATCATAGAGCCAGGTCTACATAAAAGATTCAGTGGCGGTCGGAAAAAGATGACCACTGTGAGAAAAAAGATAACTACAGTGCGATAGTTCATCCGGCATGGATGATGAACACGCTGTTTTAAATCCTTCTCGTATCATCGCTGGCACTGATTTAAGTGATGAGCGTCTGGTTGAGGCCGCTAATGAGTTCGCTGGCTTGCTGCAGGAAGGTGCTATCAAGGAGAACATCGACACACTGTTCATGGGCTTCACCGAGGCAGAGGCTGTTAAGCTGTTCGCCAATACATATCTTGCCCTGCGTGTGGCTTACTTCAACGAACTGGACACCTACGCAGAGAGCAACTATAACTAAGAAAAGCAAGCAGCATTCATGCACGGTGAAAGAACTTACTTAAAGTGAATTTTTATGCAATTTTACCACTTTACCGCATTAAAATTTAATACTTTTTTTATAAAATGTGCAAAATATAACAAAAAGTGCTGGACAAAATGTCCTATACGAGGTAAAATGCATATATGTAATCAAACAGCACATTTGAAGGTTGTGCAGATAGTATTGGTTATATTTTGCGAATTGGGGGGATTTTTCATGAGAATATATCATGCTAAGGATTATGCAGATATGAGCAGAAAGGCTGCAAATATCGTATCGGCACAGGTGATTATGAAGCCTAATTGTGTATTGGGACTGGCTACAGGCTCTACACCTATCGGCTTGTATAAGCAGCTCGTTGAGTGGTTCAAGAAGGGGGATTTGGACTTCTCAGAGGTTATGACGGTGAACCTTGATGAGTACAAGGGATTAAGCCGTGAGAATGACCAGAGCTACTATTATTTTATGCATCAGAATTTGTTTGATCATGTGAATATTCCGGTTGAGAATACTCACCTGCCAAACGGCATGGAACCGGATTCACAGAAGGAGTGCAAGCGCTATACAGAGCTGATTCAGTCTCTTGGCGGTGTTGATTTACAGCTTCTTGGTATCGGACACAATGGCCATATCGGTTTTAATGAGCCGGGCGAGTCTTTTGACAAGCAGGTACACTGTGTGAATCTGACAGAGTCTACTATTGAGGCCAATAAGCGCTTCTTTGCATCGGCTGATGATGTTCCGAAGCAGGCTTATACAATGGGCATCAAGACCATCATGCAGGCTAAGAAGATTCTTATTGTTGCAAGTGGTGAGGATAAGGCAGAGATTGTGCACAAGGCTTTCTTTGGACCGATTACACCACAGGTGCCGGCTTCTGTATTGCAGCTGCACAATGATGTTACGCTTGTAGCGGATGAGGCTGCACTGAGTTGCTTGTAGATATTTTTTAGTTGAGAAGGTGCATGTATATGATAATAAAAAATGCAAGGGTATTTACAGAGGATGGCAGCTTTATGCAAGGTGATGTTGTCGTTAAGGATGGCCGTTTTGACAGTGTTTTGAAGAGAACAGCTGACACGGACGCGCCTAATGACAGCGCACCGCAGGAGATTATAGATGCATCAGGTCTTATCATGATACCGGGTCTTGTGGATATTCATTTTCATGGATGCAAGGGAGCTGATATGTGTGACGGCACCAAAGAAGCGCTTGATGTGATTACAGCATACGAGGCTTCTATCGGAGTGACGAGCGTGTGTCCGGCGACTATGACCATTCAAAGGGATGAGCTTTTGAGTGTCATGAAAAATGCCGGTGATTATACTTATCAGGGTGGTGCACATCTTGTAGGTATCAATATGGAGGGACCTTTTATCAGTCCTTCTAAAAAGGGCGCACAGGCGGCAGAGAATATCATGCGATGTGATTATGATTATTTCTGTGAGCTTCAGGATGCGGCCCATGGCTTGATAAAGCTTGTAGATATCGCTCCGGAGGAGCCGGGCGCGATTGATTTTATAGACAGGGTAAGAGGAAGTGTTGTGGTTTCAATAGCACACACAGCGGCTGATTATGACACAGCGGTAGAGGCTATTGAGCATGGTGCAAGCCATGCCACACATTTGTATAATGCGATGCCACCGCTTCATCACAGGAATCCGGGAGTTATCGGGGCTGTGAGAGATTCAGAAAAGTGTCATGCAGAGCTCATTTGTGACGGTGTGCATATTCACCCGTCGGTTATCAGGGCAACATTTGCCATGTTTGGTTCGAAGCGCATGATTTTAATAAGTGACAGCATGAGAGCCACAGGGCTTGAGGATGGCGAGTATACACTCGGTGGACAGGCAGTGACGGTCAGAGGTTCGCTTGCCACACTCCATGATGGGACAATTGCAGGCTCGGCAACCAATCTGATGGATTGTATGCGTTTCACAGTAAGGCAGGCAGGTATTCCGCTTGAGGAGGCTATTATGTGTGCTACAGCCAATCCGGCTAAGGAGATTGACATCTATGATGAAGCAGGCAGCATTTCTGCAGGAAAGAGAGCAGATTTTGTGCTTCTCAATGATGATTTGGATATTGTGAGTGTGTATATCGACGGAAAGGAGATATCATGTTAGGTTTTTTTAAGAATAAGTCAAAGGGAAAGGTGATCTGTTCTCCGTGCAACGGCAGAGTGGTTCCTATTACAGAGGTTCCGGATCCTACTTTTTCTGAGAAGATATTGGGAGACGGCGTGGCCGTGATTCCTTCTGAGGGCAGGTTTTACGCTCCGGCGGATGGTGAGGTGACAGCTGTATTTGATACGCTTCATGCTTTTACCATGACGACCACTCAGGGAGTCGAGTTGCTTTTGCACATTGGTCTTGATACAGTGACACTAAAGGGTGCTCCTTTTACATCGCATATTTCCGTTGGTGATCAGGTGAAGAAGGGTGACCTTTTGATGGAGGCTGACCTGGAGCAGATTAAGGCAGCAGATCTTAATGTCATTACTCCGGTTTTAATTGGCAACACTGCTGATTATAGTGAGATAAAGATGCTCAAAGAGGGGAATGTATCCGCCGGTGATGAGATTTTAAGTCTCGCGTAGATTTGAATATAATTATATAATAATAACGAACTTTATTGGAGTATCTCCAGTTTAGTATACATAATGTAAAGGAGGGGAAATTTATGAAATTTCTTCAAAAACTGGGTAAAGCTTTAATGCTTCCCGTAGCAGTACTTCCTATCTGTGGTATCCTCATGGGTATTGGATATTATTTATGTCCTGCAACCATGCAGGGTGGTGACATCGAGGGTGTACGTAATTTAATAGGTCTGTTTTTAGTTAAAGCCGGGGGCGCTTTGATTGACAACATGGCCATCCTTTTTGTAATCGGCGTTGGTGTCGGTATGTCGGAAAAGAACGACGGTACCGGCGGTATTGCAGCTTTAGCTTCATGGCTGATGATGACAACACTCCTGTCTACAGACTTTGTTACAAAAATCATGCCATCTATCGCTGACAGCGCTACAAAGACACTTGCATTCGACAAGATTGCAAACCCATTTATCGGTATCTTAGCCGGTGTTATTGGTTCTTTGTGTTACAACAGATTTAAGGATACAAAGCTTCCTGACTGGCTGTCATTCTTCAGCGGCAAGCGTTGCGTAGCAATTATCGCAGGTGTTGTTTCAATCCTTGTATCTGTAGTATTACTGTTTGTATGGCCATTACTTTTCGGTGCTCTTGTATCTATCGGTAAAGCAATCGTTGGTTTTGATGTAGTCGGTGCAGGTATCTATGCATTCCTGAACCGTCTGTTAATTCCTACAGGATTACACCACGCATTAAACAACGTATTCTGGTTCGATACTATCGGACTTGGAGACCTCTCTCATTTCTGGAATGGCGAGACATCAAAGGATGTTTCATGGAGCCTCGGAATGTACATGTCAGGTTTCTTCCCATGTATGATGTTTGGTATTCCTGGTGCAGCACTTGCCATGGTTAAGTGTGCAAAGCCTGCTAAGAAAAAGGCTGCCATCGGTATCCTTGCTTCTGCAGCTATCTGTGCATTCATCTGTGGTGTTACAGAGCCTTTCGAGTTTGCATTTATGTTCCTTGCTCCTGTTCTCTATGTGATTTATGCTTTACTTTATGGTATTTTCACAATGATTACAGTAGCTCTTGGATTTAGAGCAGGCTTCTCATTCTCAGCCGGCGCGATGGATTTATTATTCTCATCTTCACTTCCGGCTGCAGCAAAGACATGGCTCATCATTCCTCTTGGAATCGCAGCTTTTATCGTATTCTACATTGTATTCTATTTCGCTATCAAGAAATGGGATCTTAAGACCCCTGGTAGAGAGGACGATGATGTTGAGGCAGAGAAGAAGGCAGTGCTTTCTAACAATGACTACACAGCAGTAGCAAAGACTATTCTTGAGGGCTGCGGTGGCAAAGACAATATTGCAAGCATTGACAACTGCATCACAAGACTCAGACTTGAGGTTAAGGATATCACTCAGGTTGATGACAAGAAGATTAAATCTGCAGGTGTTGCAGGCGTTATGAAGCCTGGCAAGAATTCTGTTCAGGTTATTATCGGAACCAAGGTTCAGTTTGTTGCGGATGAGTTTTCTAAGCTTTGCGAGTAGATTTGTTCTGCAATATAGCAGTGCTGATTCACATTAGGTGATTCACATAATTTCATAATACATGATTAAAAGCCACATCGGGTGTTATGCCTGGGGTGGCTTTTTTGAGTTCGGGCCGTAAGCTCCGCCCGGTCGTGGTGCACACGGAAATGTATAGCTTTACAGCAAGGGTTGAAAAACAAACAAATGTTTGCTATAATAAATGAAGCGAGGAAATAAAAGTATATTAGGTTTAGTAATTTAAGTATTCATTTAATTTATAGTAATTAGGGAAAATCCAATATCAATCGATTGATAGAAAGCGTGATTTTATATGAACATATGGCTAAAGTTAAGGAAAACAGCTGCAATTGCACTATGTGAGTTACTTGCAATTGCTACAATTTTTACAGGCTGTGCCTCCACTGATTTATCCGGCACGGAAGGTGCCGGGCATGCCGCAGGAGCTGTAGTGGCAGGGGAGGATTCTTCCGGTGCTTTAGGCAGCAAGGATAAAGTGGATGGGCCGCAGGAGGATCTTGTAAACAACAATTCCTACGTTTCCCTTGATGCTATTCCGGCATATGATGGCAAGGCATACGTGGCTGTCAACAATAATGAGCCTTTTTTTACGGACAGCGATATGACTACCACTGCTTTTGAAAATTACAGTGATTTGGATTCACTTGGCAGATGCGGTGTGGCTTATGCCAATATCTGCAAGGATATCATGCCGACTGAGGAGCGTGGCAAGATAGGCATGATAAAGCCATCAGGCTGGCATACGGTGAAGTATGATGTGATAAAGGACAGGTATTTATATAATCGCTGTCATCTTATTGGCTATCAGCTTGCCGGCGAGAATGCCAATCCGAAGAATCTTATTACCGGTACGAGATACCTGAATGTGGAGGGGATGCTGCCGTTTGAGAATCTGGTAGCGGATTATGTAAACAATACAGGAAATCATGTGCTTTACAGAGTGACTCCGATGTTCTCGGGCAGCAATCTAGTTGCAAACGGCGTTCTCATAGAGGCAAAGTCGGTTGAGGATAACGGTGGCGGCATACTTTTTAATGTCTATTGCTATAATGTGCAGCCCGGAGTCGGAATAAACTATGAGAATGGTGACAGCTGGCTGGATGGCACCACAGGAAGTGCATCATCAGGCTCAGACACCTCAGCAGTAGAAAATAGCGCTGCAGATTCCTCAAACAGCGAGACGATGGTTCATATCACTGCAACCGGCAAGAAATATCACCGTGCGGGCTGTCGGACTTTGAAAAAGAGTGACACAGAGGTAACGCTTGATGAAGCAAAATCCATGGGTTTGTCTCCGTGTGGCATCTGCAATCCGCCGCAGTAGATGTGCATTAGCATTCGTAACCGTTCACAGCAGATGCTCGTTATCTTTGCAGTCCGTATAATTGCCATAAACCCTTGACGATTGCAAAACCGAAAAGTATAATAGAATAGCTAATGAATTCAATATTTTAATATAGATGGAGGAAACCAAATGGCACTGAGCAAAAAGCCGGTCAACGGCATGAAGGATATATTACCTGCAGAGATGGAAATCCGTGATTATGTGACAAGCGTGATCAAGGATACATATAGAAGCTTTGGATTTACACCGATAGAGACACCATGCATGGAGAATATAGCAAATCTCACAAGCAAGCAGGGCGGAGAAAATGAGAAGCTGATCTTCAAGGTAATGAAGAGAGGCGAGAAGCTGAATCTGGAGACAGCAAAGGAAGAGTCGGATGTAGTAGACTTTGGAATGCGCTACGACCTTACAGTGCCACTTTCAAGATATTATTCAAACAATGCCAACAACCTGCCATCGCCGTTTAAGGCACTTCAGATGGGCAGTGTGTGGAGAGCAGACAGACCTCAGAGAGGCCGCTACAGACAGTTTACACAGTGTGATATAGACATACTCGGAGAGCCAAGCAATCTGGCAGAGATAGAGCTGATTACAGCAACCACTACCACAATCGGCAGACTCGGCTTCGAGAACTTTGAGATAAGAATCAACGAGAGAAGAATCCTAAAGGCAATGGCTGCTTACAGTGGTTTCGCTGAGGAGGACTACGACAGCGTATTTATCACACTCGATAAGATGGACAAGATAGGAGTGGAAGGTGTTGCAAGTGAGCTTGCACAGGATGGCTATCCACAGGAAAATATTGACAAATATCTTGATTTGTTCAAGCTTTTGGAGCAGACAAGGGATGTCACTGAGGGTGTAAATATACTTTCAGAAAAGCTCGGTGAATATTTAGACGAAGAAGTGGTTACAAATATGACAGAGATAGCTACTGCTGTCAATGCCACAAAGGGAGCAAAGTTTGAGCTCGTATTTGACCCTACACTTGTTCGTGGAATGAGCTACTACACAGGAACTATTTTTGAGATATCAATGCCTGAGCTTGGCGCAGCCTGTGGCGGTGGCGGACGATATGACAAGATGATTGGAAAGTTCACCGGAAATGATGTACCTGCCTGTGGTTTTTCAATCGGTTTTGAGAGAATTATCCTGCTTCTCATGGAGAGCGGCTTCAAGATTCCTGAGAGTCCAAAGAAGGTGGCTTATCTGGTTGAGAAGAAATATCCGGCAGACAAGCTTGTTGATGTTATGAACCAGGCAAAAGACGCAAGAGCAAACGGACAGCAGGTGCTTGTTGTGCGCATGAACAAGAACAAGAAATTCCAGAAGGAGCAGCTTATGAAAGAGGGCTACGAGGAGTTTGTTGAGTTCTTTAACAGATAGGAATCTGATAAGCAGCAGATTAGCTGTGCAGCAGCGGTACCAAACAGTTATTAGAATAAATATATAGTAGAAATATAAGGAGCATAAAATGGCAGAATCAATGCAGGGCTTACATAGAAGCCATAGATGTACAGAGGTATCAAATGCCAATATCGGTGAGAAGGTCACCGTGATGGGCTGGGTACAGAAGAGAAGAAATTTAGGAAGTCTCATTTTCGTAGATTTAAGAGACAGAAGCGGAATACTTCAGATAGTATTCGGTGAGGAAAATGTAGGTGCAGAGGGCTTTGAAAAGGCAGGCACATTAAGAAGTGAGTTCGTCATCGCAGTTGAGGGAACTGTCCAGAAGAGAACAGCTGCTGTCAATGAAAACTTAAAGACGGGTGATATCGAGGTTATCGCTACATCAATCAGAGTGCTTTCAGAGGCACAGACACCTCCATTCCATATTGAGGAGAATTCAAAGACCAGCGAAGACATCAGACTTAAATATCGTTATCTGGATCTTCGCCGCCCTGATATCCAGAGAAATCTCATGCTCAGAAGCAATGTGCTTCGCGTGATGCGTGACTTTATGGCAAACGAGGGCTTTTTGGAGATAGAGACACCAATCCTTTGCAAGTCTACACCGGAGGGCGCCAGAGACTATCTCGTGCCAAGCCGTATACACCACGGACATTTTTACGCGCTCCCTCAGTCACCACAGCTCTTTAAGCAGCTTCTGATGGCTTCAGGCTATGACAGATATTTCCAGATTGCACGATGCTTCCGTGATGAGGATCTGCGTGCAGACAGACAGCCTGAGTTTACACAGGCCGATATGGAGCTTTCATTTGTAGATATCGATGATGTAATCGAGGTAAATGAGAGACTCTTAAAGCACCTTTTTAAAGAGGTCATAAATGTGGATGTTGAGATTCCGTTTAAGCGTATGCCTTGGCAGGAGGCTATGGACAGATTTGGTTCTGACAAGCCTGATACACGCTTTGGTATGGAGCTTTGCGATGTTTCGGATGTGGTAAAGGATTGTGGCTTTGGAGTATTCACAGGAGCTCTTGAAAACGGTGGCTCTGTCCGCGGTATCAATGTAGAGGGACAGGCAAAGATGCCTCGTAAGAAGATTGATAAGCTTGTAGAGCACGCAAAGGGCTGTGGAGCAAAGGGACTTGCTTATCTGTGCATCAATGAGGATGGCACATACAAGTCATCATTTGCCAAGTTTATGACAGAAGCTGAGCTTGATGCACTTGTTGCAAAGATGAACGGAAAGCCGGGAGATTTACTCCTTTTCGCAGCAGACAAGAATAAAATCGTATGGAATGTACTTGGAGCACTTCGTCTCATGCTCGGAGCTGAGCTTGGCCTGATTGATGAGAACAAGTACAATTTCCTCTGGGTAACAGAGTTCCCACTCCTTGAGTGGTCTGATGAGGAAAACAGATTTATAGCAATGCATCATCCATTCACTATGCCTATGGAGGAGGATTGGGACAAGATAGACTCAGATCCGGGCGCAGTTCGTGCAAAGGCATATGATATCGTACTCAATGGTACAGAGCTCGGTGGAGGCTCAGTGCGTATCCATCAGGATGACATTCAGGAGAAGATGTTTGAGGTGCTTGGCTTCACAAAGGAGCGTGCACATGAGCAGTTTGGATTCCTGCTTGATGCATTCTCATATGGCGTACCGCCACACGCAGGACTTGCCTTTGGTGTTGACCGTATCTGCATGCATATGCTGCATACAGACAATATCAAGGAGGTTATTGCATTCCCTAAGGTAAAGGACGCTTCGGACCTCATGTCAGAGGCACCCGGAACTGTTGATCCAAAGCAGCTTGAGGAGCTTGGAATAGCTGTGGCTGCAGAGGAAGATGAGGAATAACACTATAATATGAATTTGAAAAAAAATATTTTCAATGCGATTACCATAATACCTGTCTCTTATACACATCTCCGAGCCCACGAGACAGGCAGAAATC
>ENA-OZST01000694-OZST01000694.1-human-gut-metagenome-genome-assembly--contig:-NODE-694-length-9287-cov-4.426668_pt1 | contig 9287 bp, 8 predicted proteins | sample MGYA00244127_ERZ653976 | MGnify/ENA primary metagenome ERZ653976 (study PRJEB26926, sample SAMN06164877) | human gut metagenome | biome: ENVO:00009003; feature: ENVO:2100002; material: ENVO:00002003...
ATTCGTCGGCAGCGTCAGATGTGTATAAGAGACAGTTCTTGAGCTTCAAGTTTTCGGAGGAAGTCATCTGTATCTGATTGCGCAGCTGTTCGTTCTCCGTCTGTAATTCCTCCAACAGATTTAGCAGCTTCTCTTCTTCTGAATAACTCTCTGATTCGTTCATTGCGTTCTTCTCCCTTCTCTTGTTCTTTCAGCTTCTGAATTTCTTCTTCAAGCACCTTCAGCTGTTCCTGCACCTGTGTCAATAATTCATTACGTTCCTTGATATCCCGATTGATCTGACAGCGATCTGAAGCCTTTCCAGACGCTTCTATCGCCCTCGCTTCATACCCTTCATGTATTGTTGGCTCTTGATCTATCCCACGTGTCTCATGGCTTCTATGGTCAATTTGATGCTCCTGGTCAAGATACTGATTGCAGACTTCCGCCCAGGATGCTCTCATGTTCTGGAGAACTTCTTTTTTGTCCAGCACATTTTGTTCAGCATTGATTCTCTTCCATTGCTTCCGGTTCCTTTTGTCTACCTTCTGTTTTCCTGTACTTGGGTCAATGATCGGGATGCGTGCGCCTTGTTCATCCAACGCATATTCCATTTTTCTCTTTGCAGTCCATTCCCCTGTTTTCTTGTCGATTTGCCGATTCGCAATCAAAATATGTGCATGTGGATTCATATTCTCTTTGTCGTGATGAATAGCATAGCTGCACGCATATCCCCGTGACGTGATCTGCTTTTCAATAAATTCATCGACTACTTTTTTCTGCATTGTAAGATCAAATTCTTTTGGCAATGCCACCATGATTTTTTTTGCAGTCCTTGCATTTTCAGCGGTTTCATAATTCTCGATTGCATTAAACAAAACAGCAGGATTTTGAAATTCCACCGGTGCTCCTTCTGGTAGCAATGTTTCCGTTAGAATTACTCGCTCTTCTCGTCCATAACGGAATGATTTTCCCAACCGTTCATCCCGAACTTTTTCACCAGAAATATAAGAAAGCGTAGCACATGAAGATGAACCTTTTGCTCTTGATACATTAGAAATGTTGCAACTATAGATTGCCATTCGCGTTACCTCGCTTTCTGAAAAAATAGGTTTGCAAAGGATTTGCCTTTGCCCCTCGGAGAGCGCCTTACATGCAACCTTTGGTTGCGTGTAAGTGCGCCCTTAACTTTGTTAAGGGATTTCTGCAATGGATTTTATCATGCCTTTTCTTTAACGTCAATATATGATATACTGAATACACAAAAAATTTGAAAGGAGATTTCTTGATATGGCAACAGCAGAAGAAAGACTTGCAAAAATCAAAGAAAAACAGGCTCAACTTAAAGCTCAGGAAAAGAAAATTATTACTCAAGAAAAGGCAAAAGAACGGAAATTAAGAACGAAACGCTTAATTGAGATTGGTGGAACTGCTGAATCTATCCTTGGACGACCTTTTCAAGATGATGATTTACAGAAATTCGCTAACTTTTTGAAACAGCAAGAAGCACGTGGGAATTACTACTCAAAAGCTATGAACAATACAAACACACAATAAGAACTACGTCGGCATAAGCCGACAAAAAAAGAGCGCCAAGCATATATTGCTTGACGTCCTTTTTTAGAGCAGTGACATGCTCCCGCCACCTGACACTCAATTCAGTCCCACCACTTGTAAACAGTCGGTTTTGACAGTCCTGTATCCTTGATACATTCGACTTTTCTTCCTTCTGGATGCTCTAATCTCCATTGTCTCACTAGCTCTGCTTTGTCTGGTCTGCCGTTGTTTTTATACTCATCCTCGCCCAACATATCTCTTTTCATAATTCGCATAGCATTGACCATCTTAATATGCTGCTGTTGTTTTCGACCGTTTCGTTTATTTTGGGGAATCTGTATACCTGTGATCTTCTCAATATCAGCCCTCGGAAACGTGACATATTTTTCATCAAAGCATTCCAAAGCACTCTTGCAATCTTCCTCTGTAAACGGTGCATCAGGTTTCAATCCATCCAGAAACGGTATAAATTCCATTGCATCTGCCTCAACCTCTGCCTTTGGTATATCACATTTAATACCGTAGATTGCTAATGCCATAATAGCAAAATAACGATGCCCATAACTAGCTGATTCCTTAATTTTTAGTTTCCACCAGTCGTACAAATCGCGCTTGTCTGTCCAGCGTCCAGGCAGTTGCTTGTTCAACACTCTCCGTTCATACCAGATCGGAAACAACTGTTTTGCCTTTTCCAATGTATACTTATGTTCTCTGTACTGCTTCGTTTCGTCAACTCGTTTCGCTTCTGGCACAAACTGGCATAGCTCTTTAAGACTAAACGGATGCACATTAAGTTCAAAAGCCCGAACCCGAACCCCTTCTATCTTAGTTTTCCCTCCGATTACTCGGAAACCTTGATTGATTCCTTGGAACTGCACTTTCTTTTCGGTGCTAGTATACCTGTTCCACAACTTGCCTGTAAGTGAGTATTTTAGTTCTTTTAGCTGCAATTTGATATTCGGGTACAATGCTATTGGACTCTCGAATCTATAATATAAGTGAATATTATGTCCAGATAAAACAACATAGTTCGGCACTGGGTATGCTTCCGACACATACGCACCCGATAAGAAATTGTTCAGTGTCTCGTCTGTGATCCCGTCCACATCGAAAATCATTGCATACATTTTGCTTGCATTTTCCGCTGCATTCCGCTTCCCAAAGTACGTCAAGCCGTTCATAATTGAGAAGTCAGCCTCCTGCATCTCCTTCAACGTCTCTTCAAATGTGTCATCAAACAATATCCGCCTATGTCCCCTCTGCTCTCCATCATTCTTCCAATAACCCAGTGGGTTGCTTTTAAACGCCCCCGGTTCCTCATCCTGCCTCTGTATCAACCCCTCACCCAGTCCGAAAAGATCAGTGTAAACCTGCATTGCGGACACCTCATGCCCACCCCATTTTCTTATAATCTCCTCAAGCATCGCAGTGCCTCCTTTCTGACTTTTGAAGGGTTCCCCCCTCTCCGTACCGCTCCCCAGCCATCCCTCTACGACACCACTACCGCCACAAATCCATATAGGGCACGTTATATTATCAATGATTTTTTTTACCTTTTCGCATTCTATTTTACAAGTTAATAGAAACGTGAGAATGTAGTTGACTACACTTATATTATACGATAGAATATAAGTAAAATCAAGCAATATATGAACTTTTTGAATTGTTTTATTTCAAAACGAGAGAGGTACTATTATGAGAACAAATAAGAATGGTGTCAACAAAGACCAAAAAGACAAAGTAAAGAAAGACGGGTACAACAGGGGACAGCATTGTGTTTACTGTCTTACCTATCATATGATTTTCGTCACACATTACCGAAAGCCTGTGATTAACGACGAAATGAGTGCTGCCATGAAAGAATTTTCGAATCATATGGCAGAGCAATTTCGTGGAAAAGTTTTATCCGCAGAGACAGACAGAGATCATATCCACCTGCTGGTATCACTGCCACCGAATACCAACATATCCGTCTTTGTAAGAAGCATCAAGACTCAGTTATCCAGAGAGATGCGCAAGCGTTTTCCGGAACAGATCAAACAATATATCTATGGGGACGATACCTCATTCTGGAGCCGCAGCTACTTTATCGCAACTACCGGAAGTGTTTCTCTTGAAACAGTAAAGCAATACATCGAATCACAGCGTTCTGAAGAACATCAGGCCAAGAAAAACCAACAATTCCAGAAGAAAACCCTGTTGGAATGATGGTTGCATTGTTTGTAATCGGCGCATTCATCCCTCGGACGTTCCTGCGAACGGCCAGGGTTTTCTGCGCTGAATCATTATAATATTTCCGAATGAGATCCGATTCCAATACTTGTATCAGAAAGTCAATATCACCTTCTTCCTTCAGCCAATGACATACATTGCTCTTAAATAGTTCAAAACTACATCTTTTCTCCATTCTCTTTCATTCCTTTCTCCACCATTTATAAACCGTTGGTTTAGATAGTCCTGTATCCTTGATGCAGTCAGCTTTTCTTCCTTCTGAATGCTCTAATCTCCATTGTTTCACTATCTCAGCTTTATCTGGTCTACCACTATTGTCAGTCCATTTTGTCCCATTCATCCTTTGCCGAATATCCCTTGAAAATCTAGCTAGTTCTAAATGTTCCTTTTGCTTCAATCGTTTATCTTTATCCCTGTGACTTGGCGGTATCTCAATTCCTGTGATCTTTTCAAGGTCTACTCTGGGAAACTTGACATACTCCCACGGTTAAAACCGTGGGATTCCTTAGATTCTGGCAGCATCATCCAGCCCTATAGACTGAAATATAGCCACAGTATTCAGGATTTATGCTGATGGGATTTCATACGTCGTGTACTACTTTCTCAGCAAAAGACCTATGCCGAAGCCTTATGTATGTTCTTAAAATCCAAAACATTGTCTCATCGACAATCCACTTTCCTTCATTTTTAAAATCAACTGATCCTGCAAGTTTGCAAAATATTCAAATTCATACTCACATTTTTCTCTGTCGGGATGTTTAAAATCCAAATCTGCATTTCGAATTAAAAATGCCGAATATAGATCTCTCTGTACCTTTCTATTTCCAATCTCCTTTTCTCTTTGTGACAACGGAATCTTTTCATAAGCATCAGTTACATGGTTGTATTGGCTTGCCTTAAATTCTTTTGTATCCACTTCTGCATAGACACCTCCAACTGCCTCCGCTTTTCTTTTCAATTCTAGCAGAAATCTTGCAGGTGCACGACGGTTGATGGATCTTCCAAAGCGCTTCTTACGCTTATATTTCTGGATCACTTTTACCGTACCGTCTTTCTGCTTAACCTCGGTTTTCTTTTCCTGCCGTCTGGTCTCCTTTGCCTTCTTTTGAAGCGCTTGAAAGTGCATCTTTTCCACTGGAAAATATCTGGCAATTGTTATCAGCTTATTACACAGCTCTCGGTGACTGTCAACGATATAAGCATGCTTTTTTCGATACAATGATTTTAACAGTCGGCACATTTTTACATAGTTTTTGGAGTATTTCCATGGATCACGATTAGAACGATTGATAGTTCCATCTTCGTTATACTTATTTGGGTTACTGATTCTTCTGGAGCGATCCATCCTCTGAGAAATCTTTTGAATTTTTTTCTCATACTGGATTGCATTCGGAGCCAGTTCTTCCAATACACAGGCATCTTCTGAAACACCGGCTATTGTTGAAACACCCGGATCAATTCCCATTGTAGATGTTCCAATTGAAACTCTTGTCGGTGCAGCCCCACTTACAACAATTTCTGCATAGTATCGCCATCCACTAGAAAACATAAGCCGTTTTATATTACAATAACTGATTTTTCCTTTCAGTGATTCCCATACATAACTAAGACTGTTTTCTGATTTTGGAAGATAACATTTTAAAGAAAGTCCAAGCCAATTGACATACATTGCATCCAGATCAAAACGAGCACCATTTTTATTTGACTTTCCACCAATCGTATCAAAGTCCATCAATTTCTTAAAATGAAGCTCTTTTCCATTTCCAAACAGACATCTCTCGACACCGCACCATACACGATCTGCTTCTGCCTGTACCTGCTGAGAAGAAAGAAGTTTTGAAAATTGCTTTCCACAGACCTTTAGATAGTGTTCTAAAGAGGCTTTTGACAGTCCCTGTTCGGTACGGCAAGCTGCTAATTGCTTTGCCAATTTTTTCTTTTGCGATTTCTCCTCTTTCGACATTTTTTCTTTTTTCACTAGCTCATTGTATAACTGTCTGAGTTCTGCATATCGCTTATCATGCTGAAGGCGTATCATGCATTTACGGGCATGCTTTACACATACATTATGCAAATGTGCCAATGCATGAAAACGACGATCGATTTCATGGCGTTCGTATTTAGATGCTTTTAACAGAAGCTGTACCGTATGCATATGTGCCCTCCTTTAACTGCGAATATGAATATATGTTCTTTACTGACATAAACAGTATATCATACAACACACAAGGACACAAGCACAAAACGAGCAGTTGCCTGTACAACATTTCGACAAAATTCGACATCATTGTCCGATAATTGCAAAAAGTTTCTTGGCTTTCATCCCACGGTTAAAACCGTGGGCTTTCCCGCCCGACTTTTGTAATACACTGAAATCAGCCTATATTTAGACTGATTTCAGAAAAATTTTCATCAAAATCCTCTCTATGAATATATCCTAATTTTCCTTGAGACTTGATTTCTACCCATTTTTCTCCGATCTGAGTCACCTGCACAGCTCTTCCGCTTCGCAACGTCATTCGATCCATAGGTACGTGACACTCCCACGCGCGTTCTTGCGAACGGGCGGGGCTTCTTGAGACATGGTAGAACGCCTCAAAGGGCCATCACAAGCCCTCTACACCCTGTTACAAGCTTACCTTTAAGCCGTCTTTTTTGCGGCTGTTTGTTTTGATTCTTCGATATATTTGGTCTTGTCTTTCGCACTGCTTACTTTGAACAGTGCGAAATATACAAGTTTCTGTTCCTGCCTGCGATGATGCAGCCATCGGTTCATACCACGTTTTCTTTGTGGTCTGGCGTGTTTTTTCTTGTGCTTCGCATGGCAGAGTGCTTCTCTGGTAACTCGAATAACTGTTTTGTTCGTGTAGGAGAAGTCGGTAACTCCATCAAATGCATTTGGATACACCTTGCGAATGATATTTCCTGCGCCGTTGACATCCGCATTCAGAATCGTACCTTCCTTTGATTCGTACTGTCCACGGGAGATTCGTTTCCCTGAAAAATGATATTCCAGACGATCCCCTTCTTTGTAGACAGGAATCGGATCTTTGTCGATCAGACTTGCCTTGGACGTATATGATTCCTCTGTTTCAATGACCGGGATACCCGCCTTTGCTGCAACACAGGTCAGTATCCAGAAAAATCTTGTGTATGGAATACTGACAAAGTGCTGATTGTTGCCGGAGCCAAGGTTGATTTCCTGCTTTTGGTCTTTGTTGTGTCCGCAGACGATGACCTCTACTTTGTTTTTCAGGCAGAAATCCACGATATAGTGAGCTGCCTTATAGAAAAAGTCGTCGATCTGGCAGGCTCTTTTCTTTGAGATACGGTTCAGTCTGGCAGAGTTTTTCACGGATTTCGTGGAATCCATCCCTTTTGTCAGTTCTGACATCAAAGCTGCGCGCCTGCGGTTAAAGTTCTGATTGATGGATTTTAACCAGTGTCCGTCAATGATGAACGGAGTTGCCGAGAAGTTTGTCAGCGCGGTTAGAAAGTTGTCAAGCCCTGGATCAAGTCCGAGAATCCTTGTGGGATTTGTCGGTGCTTCCGGCATTTTGACGGCATCCTGAAATGTCACATAGATCATATATCCGCCGTAGCAAGGCTTGACTTCCGTTCTGACATAAGAACCTTCCGGCTTTCCAACACAGAGCGGCACCAGGCAGCGTGGAAATGTGATGTGCATTTTTCCTTTGATATCAGACCGCTTTGCAACCTGATTGGTAAAGGTAACGGTCGTGTAAGGTGTCCTGATATATCCCGGCTGCTTTGGCTGTGCCTTAAATTTTCCGGGATTTTGACGATATGATGCCAACAGTTCAAAGTGTGATTTCCAGTCTTTGAGGACTTTTCGAAGCACCTGCTGATTTGCCTGCGACGGCATCGCATAGTAGTCAGGATTCTTTGTATTCTTCATCACTGCATCCAATGTCTCATATGTGAGCATCCAGTGATCGGACGTTGGCATGATCGGATGGTTTTTCTGTTTGTTTTCTATTCGCTTCTGGATCTTTGTGCGGGCCGGGTCGTTTGCAGGCAGACTCTGCAGCTGCTTTGTGAGTCGGTCAACATCTTTCTGAAGCTTTTCGTTTGCCATCTCAATACCAATGCGTACAGTCTCTAAAACCTCTTTCTCGTTGGCAGTGCGTTTATCCGGTGCTTTTTTCAGTCCGGTACGCAGGTTACGAATGATAAAGTTTACTGAATTTCGCAAGTTTTTTGCAAGGTGAGTCTGGCACTCGAAATAAGATGCCAGCTTTGGCATCCTGTTCTGATCCACAAAGATTGATATGGTATGCATATAAGACCCTCCTTTTTAAAAACGTGAGAATGTAGTTGACTACACTTATATTATACGATAGAATATAAGTAAAATCAAGCAATATATGAACTTTTTGAATTGTTTTATTTCAAAACGAGAGAGGTACTATTATGAGAACAAATAAGAATGGTGTCAACAAAGACCAAAAAGACAAAGTAAAGAAAGACGGGTACAACAGGGGACAGCATTGTGTTTACTGTCTTACCTATCATATGATTTTCGTCACACATTACCGAAAGCCTGTGATTAACGACGAAATGAGTGCTGCCATGAAAGAATTTTCGAATCATATGGCAGAGCAATTTCGTGGAAAAGTTTTATCCGCAGAGACAGACAGAGATCATATCCACCTGCTGGTATCACTGCCACCGAATACCAACATATCCGTCTTTGTAAGAAGCATCAAGACTCAGTTATCCAGAGAGATGCGCAAGCGTTTTCCGGAACAGATCAAACAATATATCTATGGGGACGATACCTCATTCTGGAGCCGCAGCTACTTTATCGCAACTACCGGAAGTGTTTCTCTTGAAACAGTAAAGCAATACATCGAATCACAGCGTTCTGAAGAACATCAGGCCAAGAAAAACCAACAATTCCAGAAGAAAACCCTGTTGGAATGATGGTTGCATTGTTTGTAATCGGCGCATTCATCCCTCGGACGTTCCTGCGAACGGCCAGGGTTTTCTGCGCTGAATCATTATAAATTTCCTCTAATCGTGTATATACCATCATATCTTTTTCGCATAAATACCAGTCTGCGGTATTCACTTCTTGAATCTGATCTTGCAGCATTTCCGCTTTCTTAATTGCTCGGTTTTGACTGATAGCACCGATTGCAACAATGATTGCCAATACCGAAATTATTGCAACAACTCTTAATGCCTGCATTAGCCGTTTTGAGCCGCTGTATTGCTTTTCTAGCAGCTTGGCTTTCTCTGTGTAGTTCTTTTCCAATTCAGCTTTTTTCTTCTGAAATCGGTCATTCAGCGCCTTCTTATGTAGGTTCAGAGTTTCCTCTTGTTGTCTTTTAATTCTCTGCTCGATCTCTGCTCCCAGATCATTGTTCAAACTCTTCGTCGTATTCCTCAACTTGTTCGTCTCGTCCTCTAACTTCTTGTTCTGTTCCAAAAGTTTGTTTTCTCGATCTGTAGCTATACCTGTCTCTTATACACATCTGACGCTGCCGACGAAT
>ENA-OZST01000713-OZST01000713.1-human-gut-metagenome-genome-assembly--contig:-NODE-713-length-9177-cov-5.415479_pt1 | contig 9177 bp, 8 predicted proteins | sample MGYA00244127_ERZ653976 | MGnify/ENA primary metagenome ERZ653976 (study PRJEB26926, sample SAMN06164877) | human gut metagenome | biome: ENVO:00009003; feature: ENVO:2100002; material: ENVO:00002003...
CTTTTTCCATGCATCGAACTCCCCCATATTCATAAATAGATTGCAAAGACTTAGTATCTCAAGCACATAATCGGCAGAATCGATATTGTTTATCGCACCCTCAACCAGCTCTTCCACATGATCTCTGACCTCATCCTCATTTCCCATCTTCCATAGCAGATGTGCCTGTGACATGTCTATCAGAAATCTGTTTTTATCACTGCCAGCTATATCATTAAGGAGTATCGCGTCAGAAAGATGCTTTTCTGCCTTTTCAAACTCATTAATTCCTGTGTATGATATGCACAGATTCAGATGAAGCATGAGAAGCTCCTGATAATAGCTATCCCTCTCTCCATGCAGTGGTGGCTTGCACAGCTCCAGTGCTTCGTTAAAATATCTGATAGCCTTTTCATACAATCCAAGCTCCATATAGAGTGAGCCTATATTATTGTTAACAAGCATTATTATCTCTGTTGAGCCCTGCTCCACAGCTACATCCATAGCCTCCAGGTAGCAGTCGATCGACATGCTTACATCTCCAATAGATGCATATATGACTCCCATAAGATTGACAGTCTTTGCCATCTGCTCATATGCGCCACAGCTCTTATAAAGACCGGCTGTCTCCTGTGCCTTCTTCTCTGCCAAAAAAAGCTTATTCTCGCCAAATAAGGCTGCTGCCTCATCCATACATCTGTCTGCCTTTTGCAATATACCCATAAAAACCCTCCTATAGATGACAATACAATCTATTTTTCAGCAAGATACTGCTTATATCCAACCTGTTTCAGTTTCGCATCCTTTGCTACAACCTGAGCCTTCATATCTGCTGTATACTTTTTGATTTTCTCAAGGATTGCATCATCACCTGCTGCGAGTATCTTTGCTGCAAGGATTGCTGCATTTTTCGCACCGTCAATTGCAACTGTGGCAACAGGCACTCCAGGTGGCATCTGCATGATTGAGAACACTGCATCCATTCCATCCAGATTCTTTCCTGAAAGCGGTACTCCGATAACAGGAAGTGCAAAAAGCGCTGCACACATTCCCGGAAGTGCTGCTGCCATTCCCGCTCCTGCTATTATTACCTTTACATCTCTATTCTCAGCGCCTCTTGTCCACTCAATAAGCTCATCCGGCTCACGGTGTGCCGAGATGATGGTGAGCTCATACTCTATGCCGAGCTCTTCAAGCATATCTGCCGCCTTACTCATCACCTTTAAATCTGAGTCGCTGCCCATAACTATTCCAACCTTTGCCATTTTATCCTCCTTATATGTCTAACAATTATTTACTTTCTGCATCAAGCGTATCGAGCGGTTTGTTCAACTCTTCTACGCCCTCAAGCACAAATCTGCCATCTCTTATTATATCACATGTTGAGCCATCGTGTCGAATAACTGTGATGGCTCCAAGCTCATCATATGGTATTGTGATATCCGTGTGGCAGTTGAAATATGCCTTTGATATATCTTCTTTTCTGCGGATGGAAACTGAATTGTCCCTGGCAATTATGGCTTTTCCGTCAGGGTTGTATGTCATATTGTCCTCATCGTATGTGTAGCAGGTATCACCCACCGCAAAGTGCGGTCCTGTCTTCTCTGCTATGAGAATAGGCATCTTTGCTGCGATATCGTATACTCTCGCCATACGGTAGGCTGTCGTATTGGTGCCTATGGCAAACTCACCCATAGGCAGTGTGTCGTGATGGAAAAGTACATTGTCAGATATATACTTTTTGTTTTCTTCCTCATCCTCAAAATTGGTACATGTATATTTATCAATCATGCCATCCTTAAAGTCGATTTCCAGATTAAGGAAATTAAGCTCATTGAGATATACCTGACTGACATGCAGCTTGCCGTTTGTACCCTCTAGCACCGGTGAAGTAAACACCTCTCCGACAGGGATATTTACATCAGCCACACAGTTTTCAAAAGCCGTCTCCTTTGAAGGCTCCTTAAGCTCATGAATCTTAACATACAAATCTGTCCTGTTGCCGTTTGTACCGACGATATGCACCCTGTCTGCTGTATCGAGCACATCTATGATTTTCTGCTGCATATCTCTGTAGAGTGCATAATCAAGAGTATTAATCTTTACAGTCTCCGTAAAAATTTCCTTATAATCAGATCCGATTGCAGCACACGGATAGGCAATAATCGTAAAGCTTCTGTCCTCGCTGTGGATATAGCTGTTCATATACTGTGAGCGCACGCTTGTCATATGGACTACAAGCTTCTGCTGCTCATCATTAAAGTGCGCAGCCTCCTTCTTTGAAACCGGAGCAAACGGCTCCTCTCCAAATATCTCTATGACAGCCGGTCCTCCACATTTGCATGCTACATCCTTCATTCTCTCAAGTGCATTGTGCATGCACTCAAGACGATACTCCACATATGCCTTGTCAAGCCACAGTGCCATATCCTCCTTGTGGTCATAGTCAAACTGCTTATTGACCGATGTAGAAAATGGTCTCATGGCAGGCTTCATACCCATTTTCTCAAAATTCTTTAATGCTGCTCTTATCATACGCTCAAAGCCAAGCGGATAAAGCACCTGAACCACCGACTTCTTTGAGATATCCTTGTTGCAGGTAATAAAGCCAATGCGGTATCCTTCTGTATAGGTATCTGCCATGGCCTGTATCTCCTCATCTGAAAATGAAGCCAGATGCGCTCTGCCGGCGCGCTCATTCTCTCCGACATACAGTCCGTAGGAATACAGATAATCATCATTTGACAAATCTGCCTCATTTACAAGCTCTGTATAGTAATCATAAGCCGGGTCAAGGAGTGCTCTGTTGTCATCCTCTGCAAAAATCTCCTCATAATCATGCATGAACGAGTATATACAGCCCCTTATCTCGTCAGGACTCAGCTCATTGGCATTCTCAAAATAATTGTATAGCTCTACAATAAGCTCTGCATAAATGCAGAGATACTTTATATCCCCCTGATAGATATGTGTAATGCTTCCGGCAATTTTTGCATATACAGCCGATAAAAGCTGACCATACTCATCTCCGAGCACCTTTACGGCATATGCCGGGTTGGCATAGCTTTTCTCGTAATTTTCTTTATCAAACTGTGAATAGAATAAATCGTTAAATTTCTTATCTGCGCTATGGTTTTTAATAGTGTTGATGCACTTTGCCGCACTTCTGAAATAATCAGCAAAAGCCGGCTCTATCGCAGATTCTCTGATGATCTGTTCTATACGCTCCTCCACAAGCTCTAATCGCTCTGCGTAAAGCTCATTGGAGAGCTCATAAATCTCTTTATAACTCATATATCCCTATAATCTTTCTATTTTATAATTCAAATATTCATGACAGTTTTATCGCACTATTGATATAATATGTGCTAAATAATAAAGCCGGCAGCATACGTCCCACCCCAGCTGAGCACCGCTATAAGTGCAAAAAACACTGCCAATCGTGGAAATGTCATGAATGATTCCTCATCAAAGAGGCTTCTGATGGCAAACCCGAAATCTGCCAGAGATATGCCAAGCATCAGTATACCGGCACTGCCATAGTACATAGACAGATTGCCATCTCCTCTGAATGCCGCATTCAAAAAAACTATATATACAATCTCTATGAGGATAGCCACAACAAGTGCAGCTATCCCCCTCTTAGATTGCTTCTTTTCCGTAAACTTATACCTGTTACGTTTTCTTCTGCCAAGCAATTTATATTCTCCTATTTGCAGCCGTACTGCTTATAGTACTCATCTATAGCTGCTTTGATTGTGTCATCAATGACTACTCTGCCATCATGCTCTCTGTTGTAGAGATACTCTGTGACCTCTTCCATTGTAACGATAGCCCTGCCCTCAAAGCCGTACTTCTCATGAATCTCATCGAGCGCGCTTACCTTGCCGCCCTGTCCGACTTCCATTCTGTTAAGGCTCACCATAAGGCCTACGATTGTAACATCAGCAGCCTCTCTTACCTTTGGAACTGTCTCCTCCATTGATTTGCCGGATGTGGTGACATCCTCTATCATGACTACTCTGTCGCCATCCTTAAGCTTGCTTCCAAGGAAGCCTCCCTTGTCTGCACCGTGATCCTTTGCCTCTTTTCTGTCTGAGCAGTAGCGCACCTCTTTGCCATAAAGCTCATGGTATGCGATAGCTGTTACCACTGCAAGCGGAATTCCCTTGTATGCAGGTCCGAATAATACATCAAAGTCATCTCCGTAGTTTGCATGGATTGCCTTTGCGTAGTACTCTCCGAGTCTCTTAAGCTGTGAGCCTGTCACATATGCTCCCGCATTCATGAAAAATGGTGATTTACGACCGCTCTTTAATGTGAAATCACCAAATTTCAGCACGTCACTCTCCACCATAAAGTCTATAAATTCCTGCTTATACTGTTCCATTTTATCTTAAAACCTCCTGTTTATAAGGCTTTCACGCCTTTATTATTGTCTCAAATTGCTTTACTACACACTTTTTACACACTTTACACCGCTTCCATCTTCCTCATCTCGTCAAACAAGGTATCATCTGTTACGTGACAATACAAATCCATTGTCAGCTGTAAGGAGCAATGTCCGAGAAGCTTCTGCACGCTCTTAGGCTGCATTCCGTTCTCGATTGCCCTTGTTGCAAAGGTGTGACGGAAACAATGAGGAGAGAACCTCTCAAATTCCGAGTGTTCCTTCTGAATTCGTCTCGTTGTTACATCCATACATTCCTGTACGATGAACTGCTGTGTAGGTCGATTGTTTCTGGTTACGAAAACCAGATTCTTGTATTCGTCCTGTGCTGTTTGTGCGTTCTTAAGCAGAATCTCCTGCCCGCGAACTCTTTGTTTTTTCAGAGCTTCCATAGCTCTTGTTGTTAAGGGAATGGTTCGCTTGCTGTTATGCGTCTTGGTATCATGCCATTCAAAGACATATTTGCCATCCTTGCGGAAATAGCATAAGGAACGTCTGACGTGTACAACCTTCTTTTCAAAGTCTACATCAGACCACTGAAGCCCCATCAACTCACCAATACGCATTCCTGTGTCGATTGCCACTACATATAAATTGTAGTAGAATGTGTCCTTCGCATAGCTAAAAAAAAGCTCCGTTTCACCTACCGTTAATACTCTACGTTCTTTCTTAACCTCTTTAGAAATCACAGTATTGATCTGCTTAGCAGAATTTTTGATAAGTAAATCAGAGTCTATTGCTTTCTCCAGCATATCGACCAGTATCTTTTTCGAATTCTTACGCTCATTGTCTGTTTCCAGTTCGTTAATCGCCTGCTGCATAATCAGTAAATTCAAGGATGTGAGTTTTCTCCATCCCAGAGCCTTCTGTATTCTGCGATAATGACCTGCGTATGTCTCCTTGGTGGAGTCTCTGCAATTCTTCTTGCAGGTATCCATCCAGATTTCATACCATTCGTCAAGCGTTACGTCCTTCGCAACAACATTGAGTGCCTTTTCATCCTCATACTGTTCGTTTCTAAGCTTCTGTCTTACCTCATTCAGCGTCTTTGCGTAAACCGTCTGCTTCTTGCCAAAACGATTCACGAATCTTCCCTGATAAAGACCATCCTTTCTCTGTGATAAGCCTTTACCTAATTCTTTACCATTAAGGGATTTACCCATTTATGCCTCCTTCCTAAGTGTAGAATAGGAAGGATTCCAAATATCGTCCCTATTCTACCATAAAACCTTACAATTATCAATCCGTTTCAAAAATTGAATTCTCATTTTGAAACTCCTCCGTGTTCTTATTTATGAAAGAATCTGATTCAGTAACCAGTGGTCTAATCTGCCCTTATGAGCATATAGTCTGTTACCGATTCTTACCGTGAAACCATTGGCCGGATTGGAAAGCAATTCTCTTGCTTTCGTCTGTCCAATACCAAGGTACTCACACATTTCCTTTACATTTAATAACGCTCTTGTATCAAGTTCTGTTTTCATGGTAGTCCTGCCTCCTCTCGTAATATTCTCATTAACCACCTTCTTTCCTACCCGCAATAAGCGGTTCCTAAAGTAAGATTGTTCCAGTACTCTTAGTTTGGTTTTCTACGTATCCACTGTCTGGATTCTTTAGCACCGATTTCTCACTACTGAAACCTGCCTGTGGGCCTCTCCTGCGCGAGATCATCTCCCACCCTTGACGGAAGTGTCTGTTCTTTGCTCCGCTTAAATTGCTTTAAGTATCATCGCAAAGTCCGTTGACTGTGAATACAACTCATGAAGTTTTCAATGTACAGTTAAAACATTTCGATATTCTTGTAGAACATAAGTTTGTTTTGTGTTATGATTGTTGTAGCCGATTTGCTTCATTTCTGATGCCGCCCGGCTACGTTTTGTAAGTTAATTGTAGTAAAATATAGAGAATAAAATAATTGACGGTCACTTGACCGCGACTTGACATAGAAACTTTTCAAAGAATGAAAATATAGAAAGACAGATAAGATAGATAGCGGGATTGATAAATCCTCTCTGAAAGGAGCACACAGATGAGAAACAGACTGACCTTCGCCAATGTGATTGGTGTATTATTGGAAAATAAAAAGAAAACCTACCCGCAGCACCAGCTTGTACGCAGTCTGTTCTCTGCATATCTGGATGATACTCTGACAGCTTCGGAATTAATCGCAGATGACACGACGATGTACAGCCGCTGGTGCAATGGCGCCCGCCCGATTCCTATAGATATCCTAAAGACTTATGAAGATGAGGATGAATGGGATACGATGGAGGATGATTTCAGAGATAAGATTATTCCGAACCTGTTGAACGAAGCACAGGCTCGAATCCAGATGGAGGAATTGATTACAGACAGTATAAAAACCATCGGGCAGGAAATGGCTGATGCACTGATTCAGGAGCCGGATAATGCAGCCTTTTTCTGCTCTGTGGTAAGATATGCGATTTTGAATGACCATAGCACAGGTGCGCTCTATTCTCCCGACCTTTCGGAAGTGATTCTTTTCAATAAGCTTCCCTCCTGCAATCAGGCATTCATTGGACGAAAGGATGAGATAAAAGCAATCGCATCCCATCTTTCCAATCAATCCGTCTTATTCATTACTGGTATGGCAGGCATTGGAAAAAGCGAAGTTGCCAAAGCCTATGCACAGACGAACCGTAAAAAGTACACCAATATCATTTATCTGTATTACACCGGTGATTTGAGAAAAGACATCGCAAACCTTACATTTGCAGATGATTCCGTAGAAATGAATGAGGAAGTCCGTTTTCAGAATCACTATAAGGTGATGCAGAGACTCCACACAGATACACTGCTGATTCTGGACAACTTCAATGTGCTTCCAAAGGACGAACCATTCTTAAAGGAACTGATGAAGAATGATATGCAGCTATTGATTACCAGCAGATGCAAACTTAAGAATTATGATTCTATAGAAATAAAGGAATTGGATAAAGAAAAAGAACTGACAGAACTGTTCTACAAGCATTGTCCTTCTGCAAAACGTGATCCGGACAGTGTGTCTGCCATTATAGAAGAAGTGAACTGTCATACCCTGACTGTCTGCATGGCTGCTCTTACCTTAGAAGCCAGCGGCATGGAACCGGAAGAATTGTTACAGGAGCTGCGTTCCTGCGGTATCGGGCAGAACATGGAAGAAATCGAGGTATTCAAGGATGATGAATTCTCCTATGCCAGTATGATAGGACACCTTCGCATGTTGATGAAGCTTAATAGATTAAATGAGGACAGTATTGATATCCTCCGTAACCTCTCACTCCTGCCGGTATCAGGAGTTTATAAAAGTGCGTTCAAAATGTGGCTGGAACTGGATTCTCTCAAAAATGTTAATGAGCTGATACGCTATGGCATTATCAGTGAAGATACCGAAAATAAGACGATTGCACTCCATCCTCTCATTCAGGAAGTGGCAATCGCAGAGACCATTCCAACCGTATCAGACTGCCATGTGATGTTAAATCACCTGCATTTGATTTGCCTTGCTCACGGTCTGGATGTAAAAAGACCGGTGACTGTCATGGAATGTCTGAAAAGCATCAACAGACACATCATCCTAGATAACAGGGCTTACTATCTACTGTTCTTACAGGATATGTACCCTTACTTTGACAAATATCTGGATACCGATTATCTGTCGGAGCTGGTAGAACGTATAGAATATGTGATGAATCTTATGAATGATTCGGGCAAGTCGGATGAAACGAGTAAATCGTATAATTCAGATAAATCAGGCACACCAGATATTACGCAAGAAACCAACCACATTTCTGCCTGTGACAAAGCATTATTATTAGATTACAAAGCACAGCTTCTGTTCCCACGCAAGGAATATGATAATGCCATTAAGAAATATAAAAAGGCGATTGCCCTCATGGAAAATTACCATAAGACCAATACTGCGGATGCCCGTTCCGCCAATCTGCTTTCAAACCTGCACAACAACCTCTCTACAGCTTATCTGTTCCGGAAGAAACTGGAAGAAGCCGTATCAGAACTCAAGACAGCTTTCACAGTACGCAGGGAATATGCCAGTCTTGGATTGATAGAGAATAATGATACCCTGCAGCAGACACTCTCACTTGCTAACATGCTGGTGCAGAATAAGGAATATGATTCTGCTCTGGAAATTATTGATTTCTGTGAATCCACCATTGATGAAGTTATGGGTAGAAATAACCTTGATTATGGTATGTGCGAGTTCTATCGTGGTGTCATTGCTTATACCCGTTCTCAGCCTGTGATAGCAGAACAGCACCTGCTTAACGCAGATGCCGTCTTTCATGCTGTTATGAACGAGAACACTGATAATGATTATTCCAAAAGTACTGCTCGTTATTTGTATAGTTTGTATATGAGATGGGGAAAGAAAGAGCTTGCGGAGCAATATAAAAAAATACTAATCAGCACGCATTAGGTATTGCCATAACAATGATACATATAGTCAGAACACACCCAAATATCAGCATAACGGGTAACGAGGTCATAGAAAACTTGTAGGCTCGGCTGCTGTCCTTTGTTATCGATATTCGCAAGATAGCGCGGGGAGATATATAACTCGTCGCTTACTTTTTTGCGACTTTCTCCGTATTCGTTTCTCGCGGCTTTAATGGCAGCCCCGAAAGCCTTAAAATCATATATTGATACTGGTCTTTTTGCTATAATCATTCACCCTATTACCTGTCTCTTATACACATCTCCGAGCCCACGAGACAGGCAGAAATCTC
>ENA-OZST01000715-OZST01000715.1-human-gut-metagenome-genome-assembly--contig:-NODE-715-length-9166-cov-5.110855_pt1 | contig 9166 bp, 6 predicted proteins | sample MGYA00244127_ERZ653976 | MGnify/ENA primary metagenome ERZ653976 (study PRJEB26926, sample SAMN06164877) | human gut metagenome | biome: ENVO:00009003; feature: ENVO:2100002; material: ENVO:00002003...
CAATTGTTTCTTTATCACGAAAACCCGTGATAGAGTCGTAATATGTACTTAATTTATTTAATATCTTTGTTACTATTCAGTTCTCAATATGACTAACCACATATCTTTTTGCAGATATCCGCAATCACAAAAATCCCCCGAACAAGTCGGGGGATTTAAAAAGATTATGCTGTAACAATCATTTTATTACTGCTCCTTACGGTGCATCTCAAATGTCTCCATATGGTAGTTGGCGATGTTGTCACGAATCTTTCTGTCATCTGCTCTGCTTAAGAGATCATCACGGAACTTCTTGGTAGATACCATGTCATTGTATGAGCTTGGTCCGCCTACGCAGCCGCCCTCACATGCCATTCCCTCGATGAAGTTCTCAGGAAGCTTGCCTGCCTTCATGAGGAGAAGTGCCTTCTTACACTCTGCTGCTCCGTTTGCCTTGCAAACCTTACAATCAACATCCTCGCCTTTTTCCTTCATGCTCTCGATTACGGCTGCTGTAACTCCGCCTGAGTTTGCGAAACGCTTACCGAATACTGAGCCCTCCTGATATGAGGTATCATCAGCCTCAAGCTGTACTCCCTTTGCCTTCATAATAGCACGAATCTCGCTGAAGGTAAGTACATAGTCTGCATTGCCCTCTATCTTCTGATCATGTACCTCTGACTTCTTGGCAACACATGGTCCGATGAATACTGTAACTGCATCAGGATCCTTTGCCTTGATCATTCTTGAAACTGCACACATAGGTGAAACAGTTGTAGAAATCTTGTCAGCAAGATCAGGATAGTGCTTTCTAACCATATTTACAAATCCAGGACAGCATGATGTAACCTTCTTCTCTCCTGCCTCGTATGCCTCAAGCCACTCGTCAGCCTCGTATGCTGCTGTCATATCTCCTCCGAGTGCTACCTCAACAAAACCGTTGAAGCCAACTGCCTGCATAGCCTTCTTCCAGCTGTTCATAGTGATGTTTACACCAAACTGTCCCTCTGCTGCTGGTGCAACCATAGCGTATACATGCTTGTTCTCTGACTTGATTGCATCGATTACATCTACGATGTATGTCTTTGATCCGATAGCTCCGAATGGACAGCTGTGGATACACTTACCACATCTGATACATTTGCTCTCATCAATCACTGAAATGCCGTACTCATTGTATGTAATGGCATTTACAGGGCAAGAGAACTTACATGGTCTCTTTAAATGAGCGATAGCGTTGTAAGGACATGCCTGTGCACAGCGTCCACACTCCTTACACTTCTGTGGGTCGATATGTGAGCGGAGACGTCCTGCCTCAATTGCTCCGAACTTACATGCATTGATACAAGCCTTGCCAAGACAGTTCTGACAGTTCTCAGTAACTGTGTAGCTTGAAATCGGACAATCCTCACATGCTGAGCTGATTACCTGGATGATATTGCCGTCATCGTTTGCGCTTGGTGCTTTACCCTCTGCAAGTCTGACACGTTGACGGATGATTTCTCTCTCCTTGTAGATACAGCAACGGAACTGAGGTGTCGGTCCCGGAATCAGTGTAAATGGGATGTCATCTCTGATCTCATCGAGGTTACCTGCAAATGCAGCCTTTGCGACCTCAAGCAAAACTGCATGTTTGATTTTGATTACGTTTTCGTCAGCGTACATATTATCTCCTTTTCCTTAAAATAAATGTATATTGTTACCTAATGATTTACATACTTAGAAGAATCATTATACCATATGACACTTCCCATATCACATGACCTGATTCCTCTAAAAAAATGCTCCTAGTACAGTATTTATCTACTAGGAACATTCTACAAAATTTTTTAAACTTTTTCTACCCTTGTATTCATCAAAATACAAAGAATTGTTATTTTTTTCACAATAGCAGCGATTTCAATAAGAATTACTCATGGCGCAGTGCATCAATAGGGTTTAGGTTCGCTGCCTTGTATGAAGGAAGCATACCGAATATGATTCCGATCGCCATGGAAAAAAGCACCGCAAGTATAGCTGCTGCCGGACTTATCGCTGTCGGCGTGCCGTTTAGCATTGAGATGACCTTAGAGAGTATCACTCCGACCAGCACTCCGACCAGACCTCCAAGACTTGTGAGAACAACTGCCTCTGTGAGGAACTGTCCAAGTATTGCTCCCTTTCCCGCTCCGATTGCCTTTTTAAGTCCTATCTCTGAGGTACGCTCTGTGACTGACACAAGCATGATATTCATTACACCGATACCACCGACCAGCAGTGATATTCCGGCTATCCATATGAGCATCATATTGGTTGACTGGCTGAGCTGCTGTATCTGCTTTGCCTGCTCCTGTAAATCCTGTGCCTTGTAGGTCACATCAGAGCCGTCTGTAACATTTAAATTGCTGTTAAGTATCTCCTCAGCAGCCTTTCCCACTGTAGCCATGGTATCCGTGCTGTCTGCCTTAAGCAAAAGGTTCTGCGGCTCATCATAACCAAATATAACCGGCCATGTTCCGCTTGGCACAAATACATTGCCCTGGCTGTCATCATAGGCATACATATAGTAATCATCAATTGAGTTTATTACCAGGTCATAGCTGTCCTTTTCCGTGACTACACCGACTACTGTAAACGGATATCCCTGTATCTCTACTGTCTTGCCGAGCGCGCTCTCTCCTGAAAACAGGCTGCTCTCCACGCTCTCATCGATGAGTGCCACCCTGCGGGCCTTTGCATAGTCATTCTTTGAGAAGCCTCTGCCCTTCATGACTACATAGCTTGCAGTATCGAAATATCCGTCATCGACACCTGTTATATTGCCGCCCGAAAGTGCCGTGTTCAGATAATAGACTGCATTGGAAGCCTGTCTTGTACGGTAAAGAGCTGCATTTTGCACATGGTCGAGCTCCTTTATGCTGTCAAGTGTGGCAGCCGATACCTCAGTCACTCCCGCCGGCGCCGTATCATATGATAGATCCATATCATAGCCATCCTTCTGCAGTGTGACCTTTACATTATTACTTCCCGAACCTATGAGGTTCTTTTCTATCTGTTCGTTTGTGCCCTGAATTGTGGAAACAATCGCAATAATTGCTGCAATTCCGATGATGATTCCAAGCATGGTCAGAAACGAACGCATCTTATGTGACCAGATTCCCCTAAAGGACAATCTAATATTTTCAAGCATCTTTAATCCTCCCTGCTAAACTAATACATACCATCTTCGGATACCTTGGTTTTCTCGCCCTCCCTGACTCCATACGGGAATGCGATATAGTCATCATTTGTCAGACCTGACTTTATCTCCACATATGAGCCCCAGAGTGACTTGCCTGTTTTGACAGACTGCTTTTTGAGCTTTCCGTTGTCATCCTTGTATATATATGACTGTCCGTTCTCTGTTCTGACATATGACTTGTCAATATATAGTCCGCTGTCAGAGCCCTCTGATGATGTATCTATGGTCAACTCAAGTGAATCGCCTTTTTTGAGATTCTGCGGATTCTCAATGTATGCAGTGTACTCATAGAATGAGGAGTTTGGATTGCTGTCTCCATAATAGTTTACGCTGTCTGACGGCACATTGCTTATCTCGGATATCGTGCCCTCATAGGTATCACCTGTCATGTAGTTGACTGCTGATACGCTCTGTCCTACCTTTACCGTATCCAGATCCAGCTCACCGATTGTTCCGCTGATATACAGTCCCGATGCTCCCGAAAGCTGCAGGAAAGGTGTACCGTCCTGCGGTGGATTGGCAGGATCACAGACTGTTGTCACGATTCCATCCTTCTTTGCATATACCACGCCATCCTCAAGCTCGCTCTGCAGTTCCTTTAAATCAGCCTGTGCAATTCTCTTTTGTAAATCAACATCGGCAACACTTCTGGTCTGCTCCTTTATGGCATCCTTAAGCTCATCTGCAGTGTATGTCTTTTCTTCTGCCGCGGTATCAGCTTCTGTCTGTGCGGTCTGTTCTGTGGCACTGTCTGTTTTGGTATCTGACGGCTCACTTCCTTCCGTATCATCAGAAGCATCGCCTGCTGTAGTTGTGCCTGCAAGGAAAAGCTTTATCTCATCGCTTTCATCATAGCCGCCAAGCCTATCTCCTCTTACGATAAGCTCCATATCAGGTGCATCCGCATCTCCTATTACAAACCGCGCTACCGCGCTCTTTTCTGAGAGTGTATTCAAAAGCTCCCCTGATACATATGAAGCTTCTGTACATGTAAATACATAAGGATCGTCCTCTGTACCGATTCCTTTGGCCTCTGACAAATCAGATATCACATCATGCTCTTCATCAGGCTTTTGCTCAGGGGCATCCGGCTGTGTATCAGGCTGTGGCTCAGGTGTAACAGGAGACTCGGGCTGCTTTTCAACCGGTTTAGTGTTCTTTAGCTTGTCAAGCTTCTGCTTTTCCGATGCAAGCTGGTTCTCAAGACTCTGTATCTCAAGCTGCTTCATCTCAACCGAGAGCGAAAGACTCGTCACATCATATGCAAGGAGCTTATCTCCGGCCTTTACCTGCTGATCCTTTGTGACATAAACCTCTGTCACCTTCTGTCCATCCTTTAAATTGATTGTCTGACATGCATCATCACACACCATTCCCCCACTGGTCATGGATGTGTAGTCGTTTGTCGTGCTGATCATCGAAACACTCATGACGGAAGCAAGCCCCTTGGAGTTTCTGTAATAAACAACTCCTGTGATGCTTCCCGCTGCAACTGCAACTACAAGGACAGCTATTATAATGATCTTAATTCTCTTTTTCTTTTTCATTACCTGCCTCCTGTCCTTCCTCTGTTATCTCGCCGTCTATGATGTGGACGATGCGCTTTGCCTGCTCGGCTACCTTTCTGTCATGTGTAATCACGACAACCGTCACACCGGACTCATTAAGGCTCTCAAAGAGCTCAAGCACCTGCTTGCCTGACTTTGAATCAAGTGCTCCCGTAGGCTCATCCGCAAGCAGAAGCTTTGGATGATTGACCATAGCTCTCGCTATCGCCACTCTCTGCTTCTGTCCTCCTGAAAGCTGTGTTGGCTTGAAATCAGCCCTGTCTGAAAGACCTACACGCTCTAATGCCTCCATACCCATCTGCCTTCTGTCCTTTTTGCTCACACCGGCATATATGAGTGGCAGGCATACATTGTCCAATGCACTCTCTCTCGGCATGAGCTGGAAATTCTGAAATACAAATCCAATTGTATCCCGTCTTACTCTCGTAAGCTCCTTTTCCTTAAGCTCACTGACAGGTCTGCCGTCAAGTATATATGTGCCCGATGTTGGCAGATCAAGACATCCCACTATATTCATGAGAGTGGTCTTGCCGGAACCCGACGGCCCCATGATTGCCACGTACTCTCCCTCATCAATCTGGAGTGAGACATCCTTTAAAACCGGCACCACGAGCTTATCCTGGTCATAGTTTTTGTAAATATGCTGGAGTTCTAGAATCATCTACTGTACCTCCGCGTCACCTGAACCGGTGGCATCTGCTGCACCTTCGTCCATTGTGCCATCATCCATGGTGCCATCATCAACAGGACCGCCCTCAGTGCCCTCAAGCATCTGGTCATCAAGAGCTTCTGTACCCATATCGTCATAGACTGAATCTTCACCGCCGCCATTTTCAACGTACTCTTCCCATGTCTGCGCCGGCTCACCCTCATAAAGGTCATCAGATGCCCATACTATATAGTCATCCTTTGTAAGCCCTGACTTGATTTCATACATCATGAGATTCTCGTCATAGTCTCCAAGCTCAACCTTTGTCTTCTCAAGCTTATCCTTTTTATTAAGTGTCCATACATATGCATCATCGCCATCCTTTACGACATAGCTCTCATCAATCCAAATACCATCCTTCACCTCTGTCTGTCCGAAATCCGGCTCCACATATACATGCTGTCCTAAAAGCATGTCGCCTGTGCCTGTAAGCTGCACATAGAAGTTGTACTTTGATGCCTTCTGCTCGCTGCTTCCATCATCATACATGCCGGAATTGCTGTTATCAGTCTGAGGATTCTCAGTATCAACCTTGCTGATGGTACCCTGCCATGTCTTTGACTCATCAACTCTCGAGCGCACTATAACTGCCTGCCCCTCTGCGAGTCCACTGTTTAAAAAGCTCTGCTCATCAATTGTGCCCTTTACCCTGTAATCACCCGTGGCAACGATTGTCATAAATGCAGTATCTGCTGTGTCTGCACTCTGATTCTCATTGATTTTCTTTACAACACCAATCATTGTGCTGTTTACAGTGGCATTTTTAATGCTCTCATCATACTTTTCTATCTCTGCCTTCTTCGTGGCAATATCGTACTGAGTCTGCTTCTGCTGTGTCTGCGCCTGCTGAATCTGCAGTGTATAGTCAAGCTGCTGATCCTTTGGCGCTTCCTTCTTTTCCTTGGTGAGCTGCTCTATCTGTGCATCATAGCCGGAAAGCGTATTGTTTAAGCTCTCAAGCTCAAGCGTGGCGCTTTCCTTTTTCGCAGCAAGATCCTTTGTATCATAGGTAAAAAGAGGTGTGCCCACCTGTACCTCATCCCCTTCTGACACAAGAATATCCTTTACCGTTTTTTCACTGTCAGCCTTGATATCCATGGTATCGGCTGCTTCCACGACACCGCTGTACTTGTCAGTACTTCCCGCCTGATACATGACATCAGCGACCTTGTTTGCATAGACTCCCGATGCCTTTGCTGCATTCTTTCCCTTTGTCATTGCAATGACAACAGCTGACACAATCACTGCTATGATAAGCACAGCTGCAATCACTGAAATGATTATCTTTTTCTTTTTACTCATTTCGACCTCCCTGTTTCTTATAATTAATTGATTATAAGTAACTATTCAGAACCACTGAGAACAAAAAAGCTGATGCGTCATGCTTGCATGTAAGCAGCAGGTTTTCTTGTTCTCAAGGTGGCTCGAATAGAGCCACCCCCACACATATGAGTAAAATTAGCTGCGTAGCAGCGGCGCTAAACGTCCGGGGGACGTTTGTTCAGCGCGGACCGTAACGGAGTGTAGACAAAGCACGAGTATCGTGCGATTTTGCGAATGTGCGTGGGGTGATTCTGAATAATTACTATTATGACATAATCATACCAAATATATATTGCATCTGTCTTTTAAGATTTTTTTAATATTTTACTAATAAAAAATGGAGGTTAGTATGGAAATAGCATTTAGTGAGAAAATTTCTCCACAGCTGTCCGCCGCCCTGTTGTCCACCCCTTATGAGCTTGGAAAAGAGGGCGGGCTTTCAAGCGGCTATCTGCCGGAGAGTGACAGCTGGGAAGTGATAGTAAAATATGTCGGTGACATCGAAAAAATAAAAGAAAAGTATCCTTCTGTACTCATCACGAGGCTGCTCGGAAACTATGCGGTGCTCGTAATTGAGAAATCACTTGTAAATACCGTTGCCCTGTGCAATGAAATCATATATATGGAAAAGCCAAAGCAGTTTAACTACGATGTGTACGAGGGCTCGCAGGCCTCATGCATCACTCCCGTACACACCAATCCATATAATCTGACCGGAAAAGGTGTGCTCGTAGGCATTATCGACTCCGGAATTTACTATGCCCATCCGGCTTTTATACAGGATGGTGTAAGCAGAATCGCCTATCTGTGGGACCAGACTGTTTCCGATGATTCCTCAAACAGTGATATCATCCCTTTCGGCACCTTATATGACCGCGATACAATCACCAAAGCCATAAATGCAGAAAACAGCTTAGAAATGCAGCGCATCTGCCCAAGCATCGACATATCCGGGCACGGCACTCATGTGGCAGGAATCGCTGCCGGAAACGGAAATGGTAATGAACAAAACACAAAATACCGCGGTGTTGCTTATGAAAGCACTCTTATAATCGTAAAACTCAAAACCTCAGGCGGCGCCAGCTTTCCCACAACCACGCAGATTATGCTGGCAGTGGACTTTTGCATAAGAAAATCAATCGATATGAACATGCCTATCTCCATAAACCTAAGCTTTGGCACAAGTAACGGCTCACACAGCGGCACCTCACTGCTTGAATCATACCTGGACTATATAGCAGAAAATTACCGCTGTGCTGTCTCAGTCGGCTCAGGTAACGATGGAGCCGGCTTTGGTCATGCAAACGGCAGCTCATACCCTGCCGATGCAGAGCTTGTGATAGGCTATCCTGAGCCGGCTCTTTCCATTGATTTATGGAAAAAATACTGGGATGAGATACAGCTGCGCATTAGTGCACCAAATAATGATATGCTGGAGATTCCCGATACAATTACCAATCAGGCAAAAGGCTTTACATACAGATACAGGCTCGATGGGACAGACATATATATAACAGGCGGCGGTCCCTCTCCCTACTCTCCTTTTCAGGAAATATTCATTGAACTCATGGGATCGGAATACATCTCACCCGGCATCTGGAAAATATCACTTGAACCCATATCTGTAAAGGACGGCTCATGGGATATATGGCTGCCGTCAGGTGCTCTGCGCAATGCACAGACCTCATTTATCCATGCATCGCCTGATATCACCCTGACCATCCCCTCAACCGCTCAAAATGTCATATCTGTCGGAGCCTATGACAGCCGAACAAACCGCACAGCCGCCTTTTCCGGCCGAGGCTATACCTGGGCCTTTGACAGCATAAAGCCTGATATCATTGCGCCCGGTGTAGACATTATTTCATGCTCAAACACCGGAGGCTACACTTCAAAAACAGGGACATCTATGGCTGCACCGTTTGTGACCGGTGCGGCTGCGCTTCTGATGGAATGGGGAATTGTGCGTGGAAATGACCTCTATATGTATGGCGACAAGCTTAAAGCTTCTCTCATAAAAGGTGCCGGTGAAAATGTATTTACAACTGCCTCACGGGCTGTCTCTGAAAACACTTCCAAAAACACAAAATACCCCAACCCTGTGACGGGCTGGGGTACATTGTGCTTACTGGATAGTATTCCTTAGTGGAAGGTGCTATTCGTATACATGCTTCTGATGCTTCTTTGCATCTGCCTTATTCTTTTTCTTCAATGGATGCTTTGGGTTTTTATCCATTATAATCGCTTCCTTCCGTTCGTTCTGACTACGTTATACACCTGTTTGTTAGCACTGTCAAGAGGTGAGTGCTAATTTTTTTGTGAACTTTTTGTGATTTTCTTCAAAATTTTAAATTTGAATTCAAACAT